>Ga0209643_1000220_pt1 | contig 135746 bp, 125 predicted proteins | sample AutmiccBRH37_all_FD_187383 | JGI IMG/M metagenome (GOLD analysis project Ga0209643, IMG submission 187383) | Deep subsurface microbial communities from Mt. Terri, Switzerland - Autotrophic microbial communities BRH/37_all (SPAdes) (version 2) | ecosystem: Environmental > Aquatic > Deep...
AATTATTATTGTTTCGGAAGCCTATAAAATTCAAAATTAGCTGCCGGAGAAAAAACCTTACACATTAAAGATGTCTGCGGTGGTAAGAGTTTTTGAAAATTGTGGGTTTTCTGCCAGGCACTAATTATCTCAATACATAACGTTCCGGCTCACCTGACCCGCGCCGTTTGCGGGGTCAGAGTGAAGCCGGTGGTTGGGGTTACATAAATTGGAACCATTATTTATAAAATTCCTTATGATCTAATTTTGTTATAACAGGATCATTTTGATCTGTTGATATTCTTACTTTCGAGATTATCTTTTCAGATTCGCATTCCTCAAAATTTTCATCAAAAATCAAGACATCATTTTTCATAATGCTTGCGCCTCCGTATGTACGCGCACCGCATCGACCATTCAAGTTCCAGTTACCTGGAACAGGACGTATTTTTACAATGTATTGATCTTTTCCAATATCGCATATGCGTATTATCTCATAAACAGATTCCACATAATCGCTATCTTTTTTGTTCTTTTTGAGATCAAAAGTGTCCCACAATTCCATTGACTTAGTTGGAAGATTGTAGGCTGAGAAATAACCTATTTCCAATACCTTCATGTTCTCGTTGCACTCAAGGCCAATTATATTCAGATCATCCGTTGGTCCTCGAGATCTATCATATTGAGGAGCTTCAAATGCAAAGGCTTGATTGCAAAAAAAGAATATGCAGAAAACGAATATTATTTTCATATTTGTATTCCCAATCGCGGTGCTGACCGGCGCCGTGCGCCGATCAAGCAAACTTTAGTTTGATTGATCGGTGTGCGGTGTCCGGTCGAGTACCTTGTTCTGGCGCAAGGCGCCAGGGCAAGGTGCTCGACGTAGTCAGCACCGCGATTCTCGGCGGCGCAGCCGCCGAGAACGGCTGGCTCACCGGACCCGCGCTGTTTGCGGGGTCCGTTTGAAGCCGGAGGTTAGAGATTTATTTTCTTTTGATTTTCAAATTCTGCTAGAGTTCTGATATCTACGATATAGTGATAACAGAATTTTTAGTGTCCTCAATTTACTCCCGGTTTTTTCGTGTATTTGCTCAACGTCATCCAGGCCAATTAGCCGAATCATTCTTTCGATTGAATTTTCAATATACTGTCCATGTAGTTCTTCCAGTCGAAGTTCCTCGTCTTTTACTTTCAATCGTAGGAGTTTTCTTTCTTGCATTCCTTTATAAACTTCGCTGTAAACTCGATTTGCATGGAGTACTGAATTTGCAATAGACTCAACTATTGATTCGATCATTTGAGCAACAGCTTTAATAAGTCTTAATTCTATCCAGCCCTCTGATGCATATTTAAGCGATACAATTTGGGGTCTTTCTTGTTTTGGCGTTGTGTATTTGAGTTGATTATAGGAATTTACCGCACTGTACCCGCCTTGCCATGGAAATGCAGAATATGCGTTTTTAATACGTTCTTTTAAATTTTCATCATCATGAGGTAGAAGGGAAAAAACCATAAAATATACTTGTTCATATGCTTTTGGAAAAACATACAAATCTTCCAAATCCCATTGACCATCAATTACTATCTTATGATTTGTTTCAGAAATATTCATTTGCTTTCTCTAGCGAACTGCTCACCGGACCTGCGCTTATTTGCGGGGTCCGTGTGAAGCTTATGGTGACAAAAATAATTTTATCGTTTTTGTTAGAAATACTTATTCCACTTGTCTTCCTTTATAATTTTCATTTGGCTTGAGCTTACGCCAAGCTCGTTGACCTCTTTCCCAAACAATTTTTCCTTCAGTTAGACTTTTAAATTCTTTTAATACTTTTTTACTAATCGCATAATTTCCATTTTCATTTTGATAAACAAATTCCGTTCCAAATTTGTTCTTTATTTTATAAACGGTATCCTCTTGATAGAGCCAAAATTGATTATTGAATTGATCTACCATCCATTCTGCAACTTCCTTATCCGTAGGCATTTCATCTTCCTGTTTTTTTGATTTCTAATCGCGGTGCTGACCGGCGCCGTGCGCCGATCAAGCAAACTTTAGTTTGATTGATCGGTGTGCGGTGTCCGGTCGAGTACCTTGTTCTGGCGCAAGGCGCCAGGGCAAGGTGCTCGACGTAGTCAGCACCGCGATTCTCGGCGGCGCAGCCGCCGAGAACAAGGTATTAGCTGGACGGAATCGCCCAGCTAATACGCATAGTTGTGGTGTTAACTAAAAAGCAAAAAACATGCCTGGCTTGCCATATTTTTACACAATGCCAATTTTTCAAAAAATCATTAGGTCCTTTTTATGTCAATTTGTGGTTTTATTCAAAAAGGAAATGCCAGGATCAAAAATCTACCTTGTCAATTTGAGAGACCCCCTAAAACCTGTTTCGGATAAAGTCCAAATATCTTCCAAATTATCGTAACTTCGACCAACTTCTCTCTGCCTGGATGAACGGCATGACAAAGCTTTTTGAATCGTTTCTTTGCCATCTCATAAGCCAGCTTAATACTTCCTGCTTTTTTACAATGTTTGCAAGTTGAAAATAAGGAGCAAGTTTTGAAATTTTTAAGAAAAAATTTACAATCTTCTGGGGAACCCAATAACACTGCAGAAACACACTTCGGTAAAGAAGTAGGTGAAATTTCAGGAATCGGATTACATGTACAAAGATCGATCACCTTCAAATCAGACTGTTGATTTCAAAGTTTAATTCGGCAGTCAGAGAGGCTTTTCCGAATGCTGGCCAGCGTGGAAAGGGCTTTTATCTTTCTGACCGCCTGCGCACACTCTTATCTACAATCCGTTGTTGAAAGGCCTGGGTGCCGCCGGAATGCCGACATCCCGGAATGCCGACATCAAGTCTGATTTCATCAAGGGTCCTAAGTTAGCCGGGAGGCTGTCCGAGAATTGTGCGATCTGAAGACTTAAAGAGGCTCACGCGAAGGCGCGAATCTGCGAATATGTCAGAAAATGCAACTTCGCGCCTTCGCGTCTTCGCGTGAGACCTCAGTTATCACTAAATCAGTTGCTTCTCGCTGAAAGCTGAAAGCTGAACGGTTACATTTTCGCAATATCAATTATATGGCTGTGCTTACAAAGAAACAGCGCACAACGCTCACCGGAAGAAGGCGTGGAGTGAAGATCGAGCCGTTTTTTTCAAAGTTCTTTGACTTCATTTCCCAGTTGGCGGAAAAGAAACCAGGCTGCCGTTCCGGAGAGGATAAGAAGGATCAAGCCGCTCGCCTGCAAAGCAAAAGAGAGACTGTATTTGGCGGAGAGGCCGCCTATAAATGGACCGAGAAGGGTGAAGCCGAAGCGGATGATCATGTTGCGAATAGACAACACTGTTGCCCGGGTTTCCGAGAGGCAGTGGCTGTTTGTCAGCTCTTTCAGCAGCGGTGTGGCATAGCCCCGAATAGCATAAAACAGGAGCAGCACCACAATCGCGGGAACAAGCCGAACATTGCCGAGAAAAATATAGGCGGAAGGGATGCACAGGACAATACTGAGTATCGCCTTCCGAGTTCCCATCTTCTCAACCACCGTCGAGGAAAAGGCTGCCACCACCGCCACCGTCAGATTCAAAGCGACCCATAACGGGGTAATTAGCTTCTCCGTCAATCCCATATGAACAAAGTAAACCTGAGCTGTCCAGGCCATGCAGAGCGTGGCGGTGCCGGTGATGGCGGAGAGCAGCAGGGTAGAGCTGAGCTTAAGGTTGACGAAGAGGCTTTCCCGGCACACCTGTAAAATATGCTTGAATCCCGGCGTGATGGCTATTTTTTCGCGGTGCGGCTCTATCAGCAGGAGTGATGCTGGAATGGCAATTGCGGCAATACATGCCTGAGAGATATAGACAAACCGATAACTGATGGCTGCGGCAAGCAGGCCGCCGCAAATAGCGGCAATGGTTTCGGCAAAATTGCCAAGAGAGGTGATTCTGCCCTCGAGTCGCAGATATTGGTGTTCTTTTTTCATCGAGGCGAGGCTGTCGTAGAGCAGCGCCGAATCGGAGCCCGAAATGAAGCTGCCTCCCAACCCGAGCGTTATCTCGGCGAGCAGAAAACCATTGAAACCAGACGAAAGTGAATAGACGACAAACCCCAGGGTGCCGAGAATACTGCCCATAACCAGCGATTTTTTCCGACCTATTATGTCGGCCATATACCCTGAAGGTATTTCAAGAACGGCGACACTGAGCGAATAAATGGCCTGAAGGAGATAAATGTCGTAAGCATTCAGGCCGTTCTCGGTATAATACAGGGCAACTATCGGCATGATCAGCATAAACCACTTGGACAGCTTGATCAGGTAGAGCCCGTAAATATTTGTCTGCAGAGTCCTTTGCATTCTTCTTTTTTCCTCTCAACCGGTTGTATGAAATTGGACAGGTTATTTAAATTTTCTTCGTCGATATGTCAACCGATAGCGGTCCTGCCGGTGGATGGCTCTTTTTTGAAAAGGCAATCCAAGAGGAATTCAAAATGCTCGCAGAACTCCAGACCTGTAAACTTTAAGACAGAATTCGCGATCCCACACCTCCTGCAGAGGATATCCGCCCCAAGACGTTTGCGAGAGAATTTTAACTTTTCGTCGATAACGTACCTGCCGACCTTCGTCTGCAAGAACGGAGAGGCAGGCGAGTGCTTTTTGGCCAAAAAGAGAAAAGCAGCCCGACAGAACTCTATCAATGTTCGGCTGTCTACCGATGAAATAGGTGGTCTGGTCGAAACATCATGGCGTGGAGATCAACGGCTCAGGTGATCGTCATGCCGAGCAGATATCTTTGCAGAGGTCCGGTGGGGAACAAATGGAGCAAAAAAAACTTGCGGAAACCATAAGGAGAGGATAGTTTACCTGCTTTATCCTTCTGGTTTTCTTAGAGGCTTCCTAACTCATAAAGCAACCCAATATTTCCTATGATCAATCGATTCTTGAAAGCATCTTTGCTTGTCTTCGCTCTGGCTATCGTGCTCTGCCCTTTCAACCTGGCGGCAGCCGACTCCCTGCATTACTTCGCCTTGATCGAAAGGGACACGGTCCCCGTTGCCGGGCAGGAGTACTTCCTCCGGCACACGTTCATGCATGAAAAAGGTGTCCACCGCGCCACGAACTACTGGCGCGGGATGCTCGCACCGATTAACTCCAGGGTGTATCTGGTAACGATCGGCGAGAAGTCGATGACACTGAGGTTGGGTTCGGGCGAAACGGTGAGAGTCGAGAATGTGCCTAACTTTACCCGGACCGACATGGCTACGATCGCCAAACGCATGCTCAGTTATAAGCCGGTACCGATCGAGAGGTTCGACAAAGCTACAGTCGCCGCAATCAAGAATGGTGTAATGAAAATCGGCATGACCAAAGAGCAGGTTATTATGGCCCACGGTTATCCGCCGGCCCACGAAACTCCCTCCCTCGAGCTCGACACCTGGAAGTACTGGTCGAGTCGGTTCGTCACACAGAGTATCGTTTTTGAGAACGGAGTGCTCGTCCGCGGTCGTGGTATTCAGTAGCGTCCCAGCCATACCCATTGATTAATTGCCAAGCAGTCATATGCTAGTAACAAGATGAAAGATGATGTGCCTGATTGGTATGAGCACATCATGACGCCTCGACCGGATGCGACAGGCTATGACCGGCGGGGACTCTTCAGGAAGAGGCCTTGTTATGTGCGGAATCTTTGGAATCACGGGACATTCCCCTGTTTCGCCGAATCTCTATGAAGCGTTAAGCATTTTGCAGCACCGAGGACAGGATGCCGCCGGCATGGCTACCTGCGATCAAGGCAAAATGTATTTTCACAAAGCAAACGGTCTGGTGCGGGACGTTTTCCAGGCTGCCGACCTGGAGCGGCTCACCGGCACCACGGGCATCGGCCATGTACGCTATCCCACGGCCGGCAGCTTTTCATCTTCCCTCGAAGCCCAACCGTTCTATGTCAACTCTCCCTACGGCATCGCTCTTGCCCACAACGGCAATCTGACCAATGCAGCCCAGCTGAAAAAAGAGCTGTATGAAATAGATCGGCGCCACATCAATACCGACTCCGATTCCGAGGTTCTGCTCAATATTTTTGCCCATGAGCTGCAGAAGAACAGCAGATCCAGGCTTACCGCCGAAGCCATCTTCAAATCGGTAAGCGGCGTTCATCGCCGTTGCCTGGGAGGGTATGCGGTGATCGCCATGATCAACGGTTATGGCCTGGTGGCATTCCGCGATCCCCATGGGATCCGGCCGGTGGTGCTGGGGCAGCGCCGAACCGGGGCGGGTTTGGAATATATGATCGCCTCGGAGAGTTGCGTACTCGACGTGCTGGGTTTTACTCTCATCGGCGACATCGATGCCGGCGAAGCGGTCTCTATCGATATGCACAACTCCCTGCAGCGCCGCCGGTGCAGGGAGGATGCTCAGCTTTCGCCATGTATTTTCGAATATGTGTACCTGGCCCGGCCCGATTCCATCATCGACGGTACTTCGGTCTACCAGGCTCGACTGCGGATGGGCCGGCAGCTGGCCGCCAAGATCGAGCGGCAATGGCCGGACCATGATATCGATGTGGTCATACCCGTGCCGGACACCAGTCTGACTGCGGCCTTTGAACTGGCGAACCGTCTGCAAGTCACCTACCGGGAAGCCTTTATCAAAAACCGCTATATCAATCGAACCTTTATCATGCCGACCCAAAGTCAGCGGGAGAGTTCGGTGCGCCGCAAACTCAATCCGATCGCCCAGGAATTCGCAGGTAAAAAGGTGCTGCTGGTTGACGATTCCATCGTCCGGGGCACGACCAGCAGGCAGATCATTCATCTGGCCCGCGCCGCCGGTGCCGCCAAGGTCTATTTTGCCTCTGCCGCGCCGCCGGTGCGTTATCCGAATGAGTACGGCATCGATATGCCCAGGGCCGACGAACTGATCGCCCATGGGCGCAGCGAAGACGATATCGCCGCGCTGATCGGCGCGGACCGCCTGATCTACCAGGATCTTGACGATCTTATCGCCAGCGTCCGCGAAGATAATGATCGCCTGCACAGCTTTGAGTGCTCCATTTTTAACGGCACGTATATCGCCGGACGGATCGAACCGGTTCAGTCGTAATAGAGGTCGACGCTCGCTTTTTCCTGGCACGAAAATTGCTCATTTCGCGTTGAGGGCCTTGCTCCCAATCTCTTTTCTCCAGCCCAGAATAGATGAGGTACCGTTATGGAAAACCTGTCTGACAGGCGGATGATCACGGTCGACGCCAATGAAGTAACGGCAGCTGTCGCCTATCGCTTAAGTGAAGTGATTGCCATCTATCCCATTACGCCATCGTCCCCCATGGGAGAGCATGTCGACGAATGGTCGGTAAAGGGCAAGAAGAACATCTGGGGCAGCGTTCCGCTGGTAGCAGAAATGCAGTCGGAAGCCGGGGTTGCGGCCGCCATTCACGGCAGCCTGCAGGCGGGATCGCTGTCTACCACCTTTACCGCCTCCCAGGGTCTTTTGCTGATGATCCCCAACATGTATAAAATAGCCGGGGAGCTTACCCCGTTTACCATGCATGTCACGGCCCGTACCATCGCCACTCATGCTTTATCCATCTTCGGCGATCATTCCGATGTCATGGCGTGCCGACAGACCGGTTTTGCCATGCTTGCCTCGGGTTCGGTGCAGGAGGCCCAGGATATGGCGGTGATTGCCCACAGCGCCTCCCTGCAGTCGCGGGTTCCGTTTCTTCATTTCTTCGATGGCTTTCGCACATCCCATGAAATAAACAAAATAGAGGAACTTACCGTTCAGGAGATCCGTCGGATGGTCGATGACGACTTTGTCCGGTCTCATCGGGACCATGCCTTGAATCCGGACCGGCCGGTGGTGCGGGGCACCGCGCAAAACCCCGACACCTTTTTCCAGGGACGCGAAGCAGCCAATCCGTTCTACTTTGAATGTCCGGAAATTGTCCGGAAAACCATGAAGCAGTTTGGCGAGATAACAGGAAGGCGATACGATCTGTTCGAATACGTCGGCAATCCGGAGGCGGAACGGGTGATAGTCATAATGGGTTCCGGGGCCGAAACGGTGGAGGAAACGGTAAAATGGCTGAATGCCCGGGGTGACAATGTCGGAATGATAAAAATCAGGCTCTACCGGCCTTTTTCAGTGCATCGTTTTACCCAGTTGCTGCCGGTGTCGGCCATGTCTATTGCGGTTCTCGACCGGACCAAGGAGCCGGGCTCTATCGGCGAGCCTTTGTATCTGGATGTAGTGGCTGCACTCTGCGAAGCCGGCCGGATGAGCGCTCTTCCTCTCACGGTAATCGGCGGCCGGTATGGCCTCTCCTCCAAAGAGTTTACGCCGGCAATGGTTAAAGCCGTTTTTGACGAACTGGCCGGGGATGAACCAAAGCGCCACTTCACTGTCGGTATCGAAGACGATGTCACCGGCCTGTCGCTGCAGTACGACCATTTATTTGAGCTCGAACAGCCGGATGCGGTACGGGCCCTTTTCTTCGGCCTGGGTTCGGACGGCACTGTCGGCGCCAACAAGAATTCGATCAAGATTATCGGCGAGGATACCGCCAACCATGCCCAGGGATATTTTGTCTATGATTCGAAAAAAGCGGGCAGCATCACGGTGAGTCATCTGCGATTCGGCCCCCGTCCCATTCGCGCGCCGTATCTCATCCAGCGGGCAAATTTCATTGCCTGTCATCAGTTCAGTTTTCTCGAGCGGATACATATGCTTGATCTTGCCGAACCGGGTGCGGTTTTCCTGCTCAATGCCCCCTATGGACCGGATGAGGTATGGCAAAAGCTTCCCAGGGAAGTGCAGGTTGACATTATTGAAAAAAAACTCCGGTTTTTTGTCATCGATGCCTACCAGGCTGCCGGGAAAACAGGCATGGGCGTGCGGATAAACACCATTATGCAGACCTGCTTCTTCGCCATCTCCGGCGTTCTGCCGAGAGAGGAGGCAATCGGCAAGATCAAGGAAGCAATCCGGAAAACGTACGAAAAAAAAGGCGAAGACATGGTCCGCCGGAATTTTCAGGCGGTGGACGACACCCTGGTCAACCTGCATCAGGTGAACGTGCCGGATACGCCGACTTCCGCCATCCGGATGCGGCCGGTGGTGCCGGAAGAGGCTCCCGAATTTGTCCAACGGATCACAGCTTTTCTTATGGCCGGCAAAGGGGATCGACTGCCGGTTTCAGCCTTTCCGGTAGACGGCACCTGGCCGGTCGGCACCACCAAATGGGAAAAAAGGGACATCGCCCTGGAGATCCCCATCTGGGACCCCCAGGTCTGCATCCAGTGCGGCAAATGTGCTTTTGTCTGTCCGCACGCCACCATCCGCACCAAGGTCTATGATCCTGCCCTGCTTGCTGAAGCGCCGGAAGGATTTCGCAGCGTCGACGCGAAAGGAGGGGAATTCAAAGATCTGAAATACACGGTCCAGGTGGCACCGGAAGATTGCACCGGCTGCCGGCTGTGCGTCATGGTCTGTCCGGGAAAGAGCAAGTCGAGCCCCAGGCATAAAGCGATCAATATGGAGCCGAGGCTTGACTGGCTGGAAACGGAAAGAAGGCGATATCAATATTTCCTGACCCTGCCCGAGGCAGACCGGAGTTCCCTGAAGATAAATGTCAAGAACTCCCAGCTGCTCGAGCCCCTGTTTGAATACTCAGGCTGCTGCGCCGGCTGCGGAGAAACCCAGTATATAAAGCTTTTGACCCAGCTGTTTGGCGAGCGGGCTCTTATCGCCAACGCCACCGGCTGTTCCTCCATCTATGGCGGCAACCTGCCCACTACTCCCTATACAATCAACAGGAGCGGCCGCGGTCCGGCCTGGGCCAATTCTCTTTTTGAGGATAATGCCGAGTTCGGTTTCGGTTTCCGTCTGGCGCTCGATAAGCAGAGGGAACAGGCCGAGGAACTGCTGGCCCGGCTTGCCCCTCAGTTGAGCGAAGGTCTTGCCGATCGAATCCTCGGTGCAACCCAGACGGATTACCGGCAGATAACCGAACAGCGCGACCGGATTAAAGAACTGCGGAACCAGCTGAAAAAAATCGATTCCAGGGAAGCCCGTGAACTTTCGCTGCTGGCCGGGAATCTGGCAAAAAAATCGGTGTGGATCGTCGGAGGGGACGGCTGGGCCTATGATATAGGCTACGGCGGACTTGATCACATCCTGGCCATGGGCAGGGACATCAATGTTCTGGTTCTCGATACGGAGATGTATTCCAACACCGGCGGGCAGCAGTCCAAGGCAACGCCCCTCGGCGCTACCGCCAAATTTGCTGCAGTCGGCAAGGCGATTGCCAAGAAGGAACTGGGGCTCATGGCCATGACCTACGGCAGTGTCTATGTCGGGCGGATTGCCTTCGGCGCCAATGACAGCCACACGGTCAAGGTTTTTCAGGAGGCGGAATCATATCCCGGAGCCTCATTGATCATTGCCTATTGCCACTGCATCGGTCAGGGATTTGATCTTGCCTACGGGGCAGCGCAGCAGAAGCTGGCGGTCGAATCGGGTTACTGGCCGCTGTACCGGTTTGATCCGCGAAGGACTGCCGCCGGGGAGAATCCGTTCCGTCTGGACTCGGGGCCGGCCAAAATTCCGCTCAAGGACTACATTTATAATGAGACCCGGTACCGGATGCTCGAAAAAATCGATCCCGCCCGGGCCAAACTGTTGCTTCATCTTGCCCGGAAAGAAGTGGATCAGCGTTATCAGCTTTATAAACAACTGGCAGGCCTCAAATTGCAGGATTCGGCCGGAGAATAAAAATTCGGTTAAGAAAAAGGAGATTGCCAATGGATCTGTCCACTACATATCTCGGGTTTTCCCTGCCGCACCCGCTCATGCCGGGAGCTTCTCCTCTCGCCGAAAACCTCGATACGGTCAAAAGGCTGGAAGATGCCGGGGCCGCCGCCATCGTCATGTATTCGCTTTTTGAAGAGCAGATAATCGCCGATCAGGAGAGGTCGGTGCGGGAAGTCGAGGTGCCGGAAAACAGTTATGCCGAAGCCTTGAGCTATCACCCGCTGGTCGATGAGGTGCGTCATGGCCCGGACTTTTACCTGGAAAAAGTGGCCGCGGTCAAAAGGTGCGTGTCCGTGCCGGTAATCGGTTCCCTGAATGGGGTGAGCGAGGGGGGATGGATACGGTACGCCCGCCTGATCGAACAGGCGGGGGCCGATGCCCTGGAACTCAATATCTATTTTCTGGCTGAGGATCCCTTGGTGAGCGGAGTCGCAGTGGAGGAACACCTCCTCGGGGTGGTCAGGCAGGTGAAGCAGAGTGTGGCTATTCCGGTGGCGGTCAAATTGTCGCCTTTTCTTTCCTCTCTGCCGCATTTCTGCAAACAGCTGGAGGAGGCCGGCGCCGACGGCGTGATACTGTTCAATCGTTTTTATCAGCCCGATATCGACACGGAAAACCTTGAAGCATTCTCAAGACTGAAACTGTCGACTTCAGATGAGCTGCTGCTGCGTCTCCGGTGGCTGGCGATTTTATCGGAGTGCTTCCGTTTTTCACTCGGTGTTACCGGTGGGGTGCATACCGGTATGGATGTGGTGAAGTCGGTTATGTGCGGCGCTCATGGCGTGCAGATGGTTTCAGCCCTGCTCAGGAACCGCCCGGAATATCTCACTACGGTAAAAAACGAACTCAGTGCATGGCTGGAAAGCCATCAATACGATTCTCTCGATCAGATGCGCGGCAGCATGGGCAAACATCATACTCCCGACCGGGCAGTTCTCGAGCGGGTTAATTACATCAGAGTCTTACTGGGCGGCCCGGGATAATCCGGATCTTCCAGGAATACAGGAATGTCCGGAAATTCAGGAAAATGTCTGTCCGGCCGGAAACATTTTCCAGCTTGAGAAGACCACAGCCGGCCGGGTTAATTGCCAATTTAAGCTCAAACTGCCGCATCCAGCCGGTTTGTTGCAGGTGTATGGCCGGAAGCTTCTTTCATATATTGTTCCACCTGTAAGGCGCGATGGCCTGAAGTGTGGGTGCCGAGAACCTTCTCGCGGAAGCGTGCAGCGATTTCCAGGCGTTCTTCATCGCCCATTTCCAGGTAGTCCAGAACATCCCGGCTGGTGCGGGCTACCAGAATTTCCTCGCCGAGCCGGAAAAACGAATCGAGGCCCGTCCAGAAATCGGTAATCACAGGCGTGCCGCAGGCGCCGGCCTCGAACAGGCGCACACTCGGCGAAAAACCGGCATCTATCATATCGCGCCGGGTAATGTTCAGGGTGAAGCGTTGCGAGTTGTAGAAACTGCGATGCTGGCAGGGGGGAACATGACTGATCATTTCCACGTTGTCGGGCCATTGCAAGGTTTGAGGATATTGGGCTCCGGCCACCCAGAATCTGGCATGCGGGGTTAAACGGGCGGAGGTGATCAGCAGCTCTTCCAGAGTCGGCTGGCGGTCATCGCTGTAGGTGCCGAGATAACCGAGAGAGATTGTGTGTCTGCGGGATTTCCCGGCGCACGGACCGCCGAGATCGGGATGATAAAGATCGGGATCGACTGAACAGTACAGCGGCAGGGCTCGTTTCGCCCCGTACTCCCTCTCCAGTTTTGTCAGAATAGGTCCCCCGGTGAACGACCAGTACATGTCGAATTCGGGAATCATCCGCGGATGCAGATATTCAAAATCGCCGCGATCCAGCTTGGCCAGGGTCACCGGCGTGTCAATATCGTAAAAAACGAAACATGGCGGGTTCAGCCTCTTGATCATCTCTGAAAGTTTTTCGGCATCGGCAACATAAGAGCCGAGAATAACCAGATCGGCCTGGCCGATCGTCTCCTCATGGTGTCTGAGTTCATCGATCGATCGATACAGAATCGTTCGACAGAAGAGCGGCTCGGCAAGGTCGCGATTACCGGCATACCATGGCACATCCTTTTCAAAGAAGGCGATACGGTGGCCGCGGCGCGACAGGGCCTTCGCCAGGCTTCTGAAGGTGGTGGCGTGGCCGTTTCCCCACGATGAGGTAATCGACAGGCCGAAAATAACGATATTGAGCGTTTTCATAGACCAACCTCCGGAATGTTCATTCTGGTACCTGTCAGCCCTTTAACTCCGGGCGCAGCGGGAAAATGAGCGGCGAGCAGCTCTTCAAACTCCAGGACCCGGTGACGATAGGTATGTTCGGCAAGAACTCGCCGGCGAGCAGCCGCACCGATCATCCCGGCTTTTTCTTTGGTCAGATTCTGCAGCTGAGCAATCACCTCGTCACCATCGGCTGCCAGCAGCACCTCTTTGCCCGGAGTAAGAAACTGTTCCGCCCCCTGCCAGTAATCGGTGATCAAACAGGCGCCGGCACCGGCCGCCTCAAAAACCCGGGTGGGCGGCGAAAAACCGTTGCGGGCCATGCTCTCGCGGTTGATATTCAGTACGGCAAGCGGGGTGCAGTTAAAAACATTATGATCGCACGTGTACACATGGCCGAGATATCGCAGATTATCAAACTGCGGCGCGTACTGTTGCCAGCCGCTGCCGCCGAGGATGAAGCCGGCCTTATACATCGCTTCGACCGGTTTGAAGAAAAATTCGTGCACGCGCGCTTCGCGGTCCGGCAGACGATTGCCGAGAAACCCAAGGGTAGCGCTGAAACGCGGGTCCGGCGCTACCGGATGGTGGGTTTCCGGATCGAGTCCATTGTAGATCGGGCGGCAGATCCGGGCACCAAGGGCAGTATAGGCGTCGATGACCGGCTGGCCTCCGCCGTAGGTGAGAATGGCATCATAGCGGGGGATCAATGCCCGGAAATAGTCGTTTTGATCCTGGTGCACTCGCTCAAGCGTGGCCGGGGCGTCGACATCCCAGAAAATCTTCAAGGTGTCGTGACCATGGCCGCTTTCCCGGAGAACTTCTTTTTCCAGCCAGTCGTCAAGGACGCCCACTCCGCTTGCCTTGATAATCACGTCGGCGCCTTTCGCTGCGAAAAGGGCCTGCCGGGCACCGGCTTTGTCGGCCCGGTACACCACGACCTCAGCCCATTCAGGGTCGGCCATATCGCGATGCTGCTGCCGGTCAAAGGCATCCGGTTCATAAAAGGTGACCCGGTGTCCCCGTTCGGCAAGGGCTTTGATAATGCCTCGATAGTACGTGGCAGCCCCGTTCCAGTATGAAGAAACCAGACTTGAGCCAAAAAAAGCAATCCTGAACCGGTTAGCCATCGCCATGGTTTGATCTCCTTGTGGCGTTATGATGAGCTGGATCTCCGGAGCAGGCGGTCGAGGTATCCCGCTCCCGGTTGTCGGTGGCGCCTTTAGAGTCGAGCGCGGCGATAATCTGCAGCAGCTGGTCGACCCTATGGGCGCAGGTATGAGATGCTCTGATGGTGGCCAGACCATGTGCGGCGAGCTGGCGGGCAAAATCCGGCTCGTGAAGAAGTATGTGCAGGTGGTTCTGCATCTCTTCGGTGTCGCGGGCCACCAGATAATCTTTGCCGGGCTGAAACAGATTTTCGCTGTCCTGCCAGGGTGCCGAGACCAGAGGTATGCCGCAGGCCAGGGCTTCAAATGGACGAATGGTCGGGATACCCGGCAAGGTCTCTGCGTAATACCGCCGCGGCACGTGCACGGTGACGGCGTGATTGGCAAAGACCTCGGGCACCCGGAAATTGGGCAGCCAGCCGCAATAATGAATACCTTTATATTCAAGGAACTGCAGGACATCTTTCGGATAGCGTACGCCGTAAAGATGACAATCCAGGCCAAGCGCCCGAATCGGTTTAAACAGAAATCGATCCAGCTCCCGCGAACGTTCCTCGTCGCCCCAGTTTCCGATCCAGACCAGATCGCCCGAAGGATATTCGGGATTGGGTTCGTGGGGAAAAAACCTGTTGATGTCGGCTGCTTCATGCCAGGTCCAGACGGAGTCGCTCCATCCGTGCTTGCGGTATACCTCGCTGAGGACATTGCCAAAAGCCAGTATGCCGTCGTAAAAATCAAGTCTGAAACGTCTGAGCCAGGCGGGATCGCTGACCAAACGATGGTGGGTGTCGTGAAACAACAAGCTGAACGGCTGCACATTGTGCAACTCTCCCAGGCCGTTGACAAGCCATGGTTCGTTCCACTCATGAACAAGGATCACATCTGATTCCGCCGCCACCTTTTCAAGATCGAGAGTGTTGCGGTCGTACAAAATACTCATCTGCTGCGGATACCGGAGATGGAATTCCTCGAGGGCGATAATGCCCTGCTCCCTGATGAGATTTTCCCTGCTCCAGCCGCGGGCCGGCTCAAATACTCGGACCCGATGTCCGCGGTTCTGGAGTTCAGCCACTACGCCCCTTAAAAAATGGGCGTTGCCGTGGTTCCAGTCAGAGACCAGCGAGTGATAAAAAAGACTGAAATTCATACGGTCAGGCTCCTGTCAGGCCCTTTGTCGGGCCCGGTGTTTCAACCAGCAGGCGATAGCAGCGATGATATTCGGCAGCCATCCTGCGGTTCGTATACAAAAGTGCCCGGCGTCCAGCCTGTTCAGCCATCTGCCGGAGCAGGCGAGGATTGTCGATCAGGCCGGCAAGAACCCGGCGCAGAGACTCGGGACTTCCGGAATCGAAATACCTGGCAGCCTCGCCCCAGATCTCCCGAAGACTCGGAATATCGCCCAGGACCAAAGCACAGCCTGCGCGGGCCGCTTCGAGAATGGACAGGCCGAAAGGCTCATAGAGAGCCGGTGCGACAAAAATCGCGCTGCGGCCGAGCCAGCCGGTCAGTTGATCCGGTTCCAGAAAACCAAGGAGATGCACTCCTGCGACCTCGGTACGGTCACCTGTGGCGTCCTTCTGCTCCCCGGCTACATACACCGGCCAGGGTAACTGTCCGGCGACATGGGACAGGATCTTGATATTTTTTGCTGCATCCCAGATTCTGCCTGCGGCGAAAATCACCTCTTCTGTTTGCGAGGTCTTGGCAGAAAGTGACATCGGTGCCGGAAAATTCCGTCCGTTATAGATTACCCCCGATGACTGGGCCGGACCGTAATGACGCAACAGAACAGTCAGCATGGCCGATGACGGAGCCGCGACCATGGTCGCCCTCTGCACGCTCTTCTGCACGACAGACCGGTAACGAGCCCACTCATTCTCAGGCGCCGGTTGCTTTTTCACCGCTTCCCACCAGGACAGCACACACGAATGTCCGACCAGCAGCAAAGGCGCCTGCCAGTCCAGGCCGCCATGGGCCAGATCGTTGAGATGGACGACATCGGGGCGAAAATCGTCGGCAAGCGACAACAGCCAGGCACCGGCGAGTTCAACATCATCCCAGGGATCGGGCATCCAGCATAACCGGTAACTGCTCTCAAAAAGCTGAACATTGCGCAGTCGGTTGACCTGCCGGTGCTGTTCCGCTGAGAGTTTCCGACCCATGGTGGCCAGGGCAATCCGTACTCCCCGGGTCTGCAGGGCGTTGCACAACTCCATGGCATAGGTCCAGACTCCGCCTACGGTATCGGCCGTCAGCAGCAGTTTCATCGGCTGTAAATCCTGTCGATCACCTCGGCCACCTGCACTACTTGTTCTATCCCGGAATCAAAAGTGCTGCCGCCGGCAAGCTTTGCCGCCCAATCGATCAGGGCGCGGCCTCCCCAGGAATCCGGATATCCGGCAAGCCTTTGCTGCGCGGTGCCATTGAAGCGGTAGATCTCGAAGTCGTAGAAGGATCCCTTGACGTTCCGGAGTGCCGCTCCACCGCGTGTGCCGTGAAAATGCGCCTCGATCACCGCATCGCGACCGGCATGAAGATTCCAGGAGCAGCACAGGCGAAGATGCGTGTGTTTCAGCCTGAAATCGGCGGTGGCAAAATCTTCAACCTCTGCGTATGGCGGCTGGAGCCGTGCACCTTTGCGAAACAGGCTGCTCGATACCCGCTCCACCTCGCCTTGCCCGAGAAGCCATAGCGCCAGATCGACCAGATGTATGCCGAGATCCATGACGCAGCCGCCGCCGGCAAAAGAGACGTCATAGAACCAGGACTTGTCCGGGCCGTAGGCATTATGAAAAATGAGATCCGCAGCAAATATTTCGCCCAGTTCGCCGGCACCGATCATTGCCCGCAACTGCTTCATCCCGGCAAGATAACGATAAGAAAAATCGACAGCGAGGAGTTTGTCGGCGGCGCGAGCGGCTTGAACCACACGAAGTGTCTCAGCCCGGGTCCGCGCCAGCGGTTTCTGACAGAATACCGCTTTGCCGCGGGCCAGAGCTTCAAGACACTGGTCGGCATGCAGGGCGCTGGGGGTGGCGATGACTACGCCATCAAGGTCCATATCCAGCAAATCGGCAAGGGATCGATGTATGTCGATGCCGGTCGCAAGAGCCGCCGCAGCCGCCGCCGCCTCGGACGAAATATCATGGACCACGCAATATTGGGCGACATTGGCCTCCAGCAGCGCCTGGAGGCGCATTCTGCCTATCCAGCCGGTACCGAGAAAGCCCAGTCTGGGCAATGGCTCGACCGGGATATCGGGAGCTTGGATGACCTCGGCGCTTTTCATAACGTCACCCAACCTTTAATAAAACCGTCCGGGCGGTCGATCATCATCCTGAATCCCAGACTCAACCGATCAAGATCGAAACGATGGGTCAACAATTCGCCATAGCGGATGCGGCCTTCTTCGGCTGCGGTAATACCTTCGGCAATGCCCTGCATGGATCTTCGCGGGTCTCGCTCATGGGCATTGATGACATCGATGGCCCGCCAGTTCCACTTCTGCATGTCGATCTGGCGCAGGCCATCCTGATGGTAGCCGGCGATCACCAGCCGACCGTATTCGGCGATAATCTCCGTTGCTATATCCAGGGCGAACTGCATTCCGGTCGCTTCCACCACCCGGTCGCAGCCGCGTCCGCCGGTCATTTCCAGGACCTTCCGGGAATTGCCCCACCAGTCTTCGGTGTCGAAGGTCGCCTCGGCGCCGTAGTGGCCGGCCAGTTCACGGGCACTCTTGCGGCGGGTCAGCACCAGGACCCGGGCTCCTGTGTGTACCGCCAGTTGAACCAGCAGCAGGCCGAGAAAACCGGCGCCGATAATACCGACATACTGGTTCTTACGAATATCGGAACGCCGAAAAATATTCATGGCGCAGCCTATAGCCTCGCCGGGAAACGGCAGGCCGTGCAGCGATTCCGGCAGGGGCACTACATCTGATGCCGTAGCAACGGTATAGCCGGCAAAAGCATGGTTGTTCAGGCAGGCTACTTTTTGCCCGCAATGCAGATCGGATCGCAACAGGCGCAGATCTCTGCCGATCTCGACGATCTCGCCCCATCCCTCATGTCCGGGCACACCGGCCGGCAGAGGATACTGAAACCACGGGCGGCCCTGCCACAGCGGCAGGCTCGAGGCGCAGATCCCGCACCCCTCCAGGCGAAGCAGCACCTGCGACGATTTGATGACGGGCGCGGGCTGTTCGTGCAGCTCAAAATTTTCCGGACGACTGAGAACGGCGGCAAGGGCCGGGACCGGCGCCGCCAGGCAGCTGTCATCGACTGGAGAGCTAACGGATAATGGCATTGCGGATGGCTCCTTTTTTTAACGACTCTGGAGAATAACGATGAGCCTGTGAACCAAATAAATGAACGGCTACCCAGTCATACAGCCGTGCGAGGCCTGTTTCGATGGTAGTGGCAGGATGCCAGCCGGTCAATTTCCGAAACAGGCCCGAGTCCGATACATAGTATCTCTGGTCGCCTTGTCGCCAGTCGGCAAAGGAGGGTTGACAGGCTTTGCCGGAAAGAGCCTCGATGCGCTGCAGAAGCTCGAGCAGGCTGGTGCTGTTGGCGGCACCGCCGCCGATATTGAATGCTTTGCCCGAAAGGCGCGTCATGTTGTCCTGGGCCAGGAACATGGCATCCACCAGATCCCCGACAAACAGAATGTCGCGTACCTGCCGGCCATCGCCGTACAGCGTCAACGGATGGTCTTGCAGAGCCTGGATCAGGAAGTGTGCAACCCAGCCCTGATCTTCATTGCCGAATTGATGAGGGCCATATATACAGCTCATCCGAAATACTGCTGCCTTGATGCCGTAAGTGCGGGCGAAATCAAGCACGTACTGGTCTGCAGCCCCTTTGGAGCAACCATAGGGGCTGTGGAACTCCAGCCGGTGGCGTTCATCGATGCCTTGCGCAAAGCGACGATCGACCGGCAGATAACGAAGACCATATTTTTTCAGGGGAATTTCTTCCAGAGCCCCATAAACCTTGTTGGTGGAAGTGAACAGAAGAGGCGGCGGATCCTTCATTTCACGAAGGGTTTCGAGGATATTCAGGGTGCCACGAACATTGGTGTCAAAATCCAGCTGGGGAAAGTCAATGCTGGTGGTTACAGCTACCTGGGCGGCGAAATGAAAGATACGGGAGGCCCGGTGGACGGCATCCCGCACCAGATGGGCATTACGGACATCGGCAATTTCCACCAGCACCTGACCGCCGTAGGTTTCGCAGAGGTATTCAAGGTTTCGCTCGACGCCGGGACGACCGAGGTTATCGAAGATCAATACCGTCTCACCCTGCTGCAGCAGGCGCTCAGCCACATTGGTGCCGATAAATCCTGCGCCGCCGGTAATCAAAACCGCCTTTTTCGCCGGTTTTGCCGCAGTGATTGCTGCATTTCTGCCGCCTACCAGGACCAGCGGCTTCCTGCTCAGCTCAGCGCCGCTTTGAGTTACAATGTCTACCAGATCGTGCAGACCGTTGAGTCCGCCTTCCTGCCACACACGATACATCAACTTGGGCGTGCCGTCGGCCGTCTTCATGCCGAAATGATAATGACGTTCATCCTCATGGAAACCATCCTGGTGATTCTCATGTGGATGAAGATCGAACCCGGAATACCAGTAGACCCGATCGAGCGGCGCTTCCAGGGCCTCTATCAGCGTTTTGACCTGGTTGATCTCGTCATGCCGCCAGGTTGAATATCCTACCTCGGTTATCCATAATTCCGGCGAAAGTTCGTATCTCTCCAGTACTGCCCGGATCTTCTGGATTTTCTCGGGCCAGCTCTCGCCACTGAATTCCCAGGTGCCGGGAAAGCCATGGAGAGCCACGGCATCAATCCATTTGACCGTGCCGCGCGAGCATACGATGTTCAGCCAATGCGGATCGGTCGGGCACATGCCGGCCAGCACCGTTTTCTTGCCGCGCTTTTTGCACCAGTATGCGGCCATACCGATCATCTCGGCAAAGATGAGCCAGTCCGGGTCGAGCCGCCAGTCCCAGTCGTTGAGGTTGTTCGGTTCGTTCCACAGCTCGATCCATTCGAAATGGCGGCCGTATTCGCTGATCATTACATCGATGAAATCGGCATAATCTTTCGGCTTGCGCGGAGGCGAAGAGGTCTTCGGCTCAATCGCCAGTGACGGCGGAGTATAGGTGAAGCACGGCAGCAGTTCAACCTCCTGCGCCAACCTGGGAATCAGCCAGTCAAACCACTTCTTGCCATCCGTATCGTGCCAGTCGGCCCACGACAGGCCGGTGCGCAAACGACTGATACCAAGTTCGCGCAGGACCTGCAGGATCTCTTCAGTATGTTGATATTCGCCGGGTCTCAGCCATTCCAGAACCCCGAGCCGTCTTTGTGCCGATTGCCAGAGGCTGCTGTTTCGATCAATCATAGACTTAACCCCCTGCTGGACAATTCACTGCGCATAATCTCGACACGATCATCGGCAGGCTGATCCTGCAGCCATTGCGCCAGTTCGCTCATGCCGTCTTCCAGACTGACCCGGGGCCGATAGTCGAGCAAGGTCTTTGCCTTTTCAATATCGGCGAAACAATGCCGGATATCACCCACCCGGCATTCGCCGGTCACCAGAGGAGACAGATTTTCACATGCCAGGGCCTCTGCCACTTTGGCGGCAATTTCATTGATGCTGTAATTTTCACCGCTGCCGATGTTGAACACCTCGCCGTCTGCTTTGTTACTTTCCAGGGTGAGCAGACAGGCCTGAGAAATATCGTGGACGCTGACGAAGTCGCGGCGCTGGCGGCCATCTTCAAAAATAACCGGCGCTTTTCCATTCAAGAAACGCGAAGAGAAGATGGCCAGGACACCGGTGTAGGGATTCGACAGGGACTGATATGGACCATAGATATTGAAAAACCGTAAAGCTGTGGTGGGAATGTTGTAAGCAGCCCCTATCATCAGACTGAGGCGTTCCTGGTCATATTTAGACAGAGCGTAGACGGAGGACGGGGAGGGCGTTTTACTCTCCGGCGTCGGTACGGGGTGAAGTTCCTGCTGTTCATGATGCAATTCCCATTGCCGGGCTCTGAGCATTTCGCTGCTGCGTTCGGCGGGAGAATACATGTTGCCTTCACCATCCAGGTAACAGCCTTCCCCGTACACACTCATGCTGGAAGCGACCACCAGTTTCTTTACCGGCTGCTTTATCAGCACCTCCAGTAAGACGGCGGTGCCGCGATTATTTACATCGGTGTAATGGTCGATTTGATACATGCTCTGACCGACCCCGACCGCCGCGGCAAAATGAAAGACTGCGTCTACACCATGCAGCGCTTCCTTTACCTGGTTGAAATTACGTATGTCTCCTTGTATACGTTCAACGCTGTCGGGTAAATATCCAGGCCATCCGGCCTGTCCATGGACCTGCTCGGTAAGATTGTCGAGCACTCTTACCCGATAACCTTCTTGCACAAGCCGGACCGCGAGATGCGATCCGACAAAACCTGCTCCGCCTGTTATTAAGATACGATCGCTCATAATTATATATCTCCCCCGGCAGGTTGCCGGAATGTGGTCTTCTGTTTTTTTATGTGCCCCATCGAGTGACCCCGATATTGCGTCTCCACGAAAATCGATTCCACCGGCCCGTGTAAAGGCTGCTTAAAGCTGCTGAGTATTGAAGATAAGATTCAGGTAAAAGTTAGGCAAGAGAAAGAATCTAGCAAAAAGTAAGAGCGTTCCGTGCATTTTTCAAGAAGATAAAGCTTCAAGAATCACGTTGCCGTCATTTCGGCAGAAACCGGATTACCGGGTACTCGTTTTTCAGGGAGACAGAGGCCGCTGCGAACTCAATCAGTCATTTTACTGCTCATGGTTTCTTGTCTCTTCAAGAGGGAAAAGATCTTGTATCTGAGCAAGAGTAAGGGTTTCTCTGTTGATTAATTCTTCAGCGAGCACTTTAAGTTTTTCCAGGTTATTTTCTAAAATCCGCTGAGATTTTTCGTAACAACGCTCTAAAATAGCTTTAATTTCTTCATCGATTTTTTCAGCCGTTGCCTCTCCGTAATCTTTTTCTTCCGTCAGTTCCCGCCCCAGAAAAGGATGGGTTTCACCTTTTCTAAAGACGACGAGTCCCACCTTGTCGCTCATTCCCCATTGGCAGACCATGCGCCTGGCTATCTCCATGGATCTTTTTAAATCATCTGCTGCGCCGGAGGTAATTTCCCCAAATACGAGCTGCTCGGCGGCTCGACCACCAAGCATTACGACGATTCGGTTCAAAAGGTAGGTTTTACTGTAACTATGACGATCCTCCTTGGGCACTTGCTCGGTCGCTCCGAGCGATCTGCCCCGAGGAATAATGCTCACCTTGCTGAGAGGATCGGTCCCCGGCAACATTAAAGCTGTCAGGGCGTGTCCGGCTTCATGGTAGGCGACCATCTTCTTTTCTTCTTCAGAAAGCTGATCCTCCCGTTTCACCCCCATGGTAATTTTATCGCGGGCCTCGTGAAAATCCTCCATTTCAACCTGCTGCTTGCCTTTTCTTGCTGCCAGCAAGGCCGCTTCATTAACGAGATTTTTTAAATCGGCACCGGAAAAGCCTACCGTCGCCCCGGCAATAAGGTCAAGATCGACACCTTCGGCAATCGCGACTTTTCCGGCATGCACGGCAAGTATTTCTTTTCTTGCTTTTTTCTGAGGCATATCAAGAGTGATCTGCCGGTCGAACCGACCCGGGCGTATAAGAGCGGGATCGAGCACATCCGGGCGGTTGGTGGCAGCAAGAACGATGACGGACTCGTTCGGACTGAAACCATCGATCTCGGAAAGTATCTGATTCAACGTCTGTTCCCGTTCGTCATGTCCCCCGCCTATGCCAGTCCCCCTTGCCCTGCCGATGGAATCCAGTTCGTCGATGAAAATCAAAGAGGGTGCATTTTCTTTAGCTGTTTTAAACATGTCCCGTACTCTTGACGCACCGACCCCTACAAACATTTCAATGAATTCAGAGCCACTGATGCTGTAATAGGGAACACCGGCTTCTCCTGCCATGGCCCGCGCCAAGAGAGTTTTCCCTGTACCTGGCGGACCTACAAGTAAAACCCCCTTGGGCAGCTGGGCTCCAAGACTTTGGAACTTGCCCGGAGATTTGAGGTATTCCACCATTTCTTCCAGCTCATATTTGACGTTTTCCAGCCCGGCAACATCATCGAATGTTATTGTCGATTCCTCCTTGACGAACCTTTTGGCTTTGGATTTACCAAAACCGAACGGTCCGCCGGTTCCCATCTGCTCACTCATTTTCTTATTCATATAAACAAAAAAACCGATTATGAGCAGCCAGGGAAGAAGCACTATCAGAAGACTGGCAAACCAGGACTGTTTCTCCGGTCTGGCAGTTATGGATACCTTGTTTTCTTCGAGAAGTTCGATGAGATCGGGATCGCCAAAGGACGGAATGACGGTTTGAAAATGTTGTGATTGTTGTGGTGGTCGGGCTCTGCCATCTTCGTTTCGCGCAGTCGCCACTTCATACCGCCCCGAGACCTCCTGGCCCTGCACTTGGACCTCCGCCACCTCGCCGTTGATGATTTTTGATTTAAAAACGGAATAGGAAATATGTTCCACATTTTTTTCCGACCAGAAATGGATGTATCCATAGGTTATCAGCATCCAGAAAATAAAGAACAGAAGCAAGCGAAACCAAGGGGGGTATTTTTGAAAGTCAAAAAACTTCCTTTCCGGTGATATTTCAGCCATTTTTATCCTTTTCCGGGAGAACAAAATTTCATTTTAAGAGATCCAGAGTGACGAAATCAAGAGTTAGCGTTACCATATTCCGCTTCAATTCATGCTACTATTGATTGATATGCAACATTATGTACCATGAAAATGGGTACAGGAGTGTATTCAGGTAATATGGATACCTTACCTGTTGGCAAAACTGCTCATTTTCATAAAAAAGATTCACAAATATTTTGTTTATTTACTTGATATTAAAATATAAAAAATAATGTCGTAGACATTTTCAGATTCGCTTTTATGTTATACAAGGATTGATCTGCGGAATTGGTTGCATTGCAATTTCTGTGCATAAGCAAAAAACCATGCATTGGCCAGGGTATTTAAACCATGACTCTGAAGTCGAAAAAATACCGGATCTTCATAGTCGAGGATCATCGTCTGTTTCGAGAGGGTCTGAAATCGATGCTGAAAGATCGTGGCGACATAGAAATTGTTGGCGAAGCCGAAGATGGCCTGAATGCAGTCCGAATGATCAGGAGGATTAAACCCGCCATGGTTCTTCTCGATCTTTCCATCCCCAGGATCAGCGGAATTTCGGTGATGAAGGAGGTAAAACGGGATCTTCCCGAAACCAAAATCCTGGCATTGACGATACACGAATCGGACCAGTATGTTTTTGAGGCGTTCGATGCCGGTGTGGATGGCTATTGCATCAAAGACGTGAGCAGGCAGGAGCTGATGGTGGCGATTGACAGTGTCCTGCTTGGGAAGCCTTTCATCAGCTCCGGCATATCCGACCAGATAATCGAGGGGTATCTCAACGGTCGAAAATCATTTAAAGAAGAAAGTGTGTGGGATACGGTCACCCAAAGAGAAAGGGAAGTCCTGAAACTCCTGGCTGAAGGGTATACCAATAAGGATATAGCCTTGTTCCTGCATATCAGCGTAAAGACGGTCGAAAAACATCGGTCGAATCTCATAGGCAAACTGGATTTACATAATGTTGCTCAACTGACTACCTATGCTATCCAAAAAAGACTTGTCGAACCAAAAATGTGAAGAATTCCGGAGAAAAAACTGAGGTAAAAATGGGGTGCTGGTGAACGGACAGCAATATCATTCCTTATTGACAGGCAGTAGGACGATGAAGGTTGAGCCTTCCCCCGGCCGGCTCTCAACACGAATTTCTCCCTGGTGGTTTTGGATGATACCTTGACAGACCGACAAACCAAGGCCGGTTCCCTTGACTTCAGCTTTGGTGGTGAAGAACGGCTGAAAGATCAGATCCATTTTTTCGGGCTCAATGCCTACGCCGCTATCCTTGATTGCAACCGCGACTCTTTTCTCTTCCTGCCAGGTGCTAATCGTAATCACCCCGCCGTTCTCGAGACAGGCGTCAGCGGCATTGTTCAACAGATTAAGAAAAACTTGTTTGATCTGGTCCGGAATCGCCAGGACCTGCGGCAATATTCCGGCATAGTTCAAGACCGTAGAAATCTTTTTGCGCTTGAAATCGCTCTTGCACAACAGCAGCAAAGAATCGATGGACGCATGCACATCCATCGCCACTTTTCTGTCCGAAGAAGGCCGGTTGAAATCCTGCAGGCTGCTAATCAAATTTCTCATTCGGCAGATTTCGCTTATAGCCAGGTCCAGCAACACTTTATCCTCTTCTTCCAGTTCCCTCCATTTCTTAAAACCCTGGAGTATGGCCATAATTCCTTGCAGAGGGTTATTGAACTCATGGGCGATAGAAGCGGACAATTGGCCGATTGCCGAGAGTTTTTCGGCATGCAGGTATTGCGACTGTGTTTCCTGAAGCTCGCGGGTTCGTTCCTCAACTCTTTGTTCCAGTTCATCATTGAGAGCCTGGAGCTGTTCTTCAACCTGTTTGCGTGTGGTGATATCTTCCGTGAAGATTACGATTCCGCCAATATCCCCCGATATACCGTACCAAGGGCGGATTTCCCAGCGCAGCCACTGGACTGATCCGTCAGGTCGCTCGTAGCGGTACTCTTCTGCTTTTAACACCTCACCTGCAAGCCCGCGGCGATAGACTTCTTTCCATTGGTCGGCTCTATCGTGGGCTTTATAGATCGACAGACCACACACGTCGTCCCGGTCTGCCAGACCGTAATCGTTCAACCAGCGACGACTGGCACTCAGATACCGCATATCGCGATCGAACATCGCAAGCGCCGCCGGGGCATGCTCGATGAACAATCGCAGGCGCTGTTCGCTTTCGTAAAGGGCTCTCTCCATCCGCTTAAGCTCTGTGACATCCTGAATGGCCACGGCGCTTCCGACGATATTTCCTTTTGTATCGTATACCGGAGCGGCGCTGTTGATAATAAAACTTTCAGGGCCGTCGAACCGCCGAATCCGCATCATCTGCCCGATCGAGGCCTTTCCCTTCTGGACAGCTATGGCCGCCGCCCATTCTTCAGGGACAACAAGCTTACCCGTGTCGACCCACCATGCTTTGTAAACAGAATAGTCTTTTACGGATAGAACCTTCGGGTGCGGTTCCCCCCATATCATCTCACATGCTTTATTTGCATGGATAACGCCGCCTGTTTTGTCGGTAATGGCAACACCTGTCGGCAAAGCTTGCATTACGGCAGCAAGAAGGCGTTTTTCATTTTCTACCTGTGTATTCGTTGCCGCCAACTCGACAGTTTGCCGACTCAATTCTTCGTTTTGCTGCTGGAGTTCCTCGTTTACTGTCTGGAGACGGGCTTCGCTCTGCCGCAACGCCTCTTCTGCACGTTTACGGTCGGTGATGTCGTGAATAATGGAATAGAGTAAGTTCTTACCTCCGCTGGAAATCTTGTTGCTGAATACCTCCACATCCCGAACGGAGCCGTCTGCCCTTCGGTGGCGAAATTCATAACCGGCACTCTCCGACATTTCCACTTTCGTTATTATAGCTTGTACCTTCTCTGGTGGCAGGATGTTGATCTCTTGAATACTCATCTGTTTAAGCACCTCAAGGGGCCACCCGTAAAATTGTGCCGCCGCTTTATTGGCATCGACGATATTGCCGGTTTCTGCATCGAGTATGAGTATGACCGCAGAGTGTTGTTCAAACAGTTTTCGGAATCTGTTCAACCGGGTGAAACTCGTGGGACGGGGGGTGTCGTCTGAGGCATTCATATTGATTCTCCTGCAGAGTATGTTTATCCGTCCAAAAAGTCTGCTTTCCAATAATGGCCATGAGACAGGTTGCTGCAGTGTCGGAAAATATTGCCGATGTAATCCGAATTGTTTCCCCTGGTCTTTCAGGACAACATAAATACAATAAATACGAATGATCGCCGATGCAGGGCAAAGAAACCTTTTTGCGCAGGGGAGGGGAACCTTTTGCCTCTATTGCCTAGAAAAGTTTACTGCCGATTTTCGCATCGACTGCGGGCGACACGAATGTGGCTTCACCGCTCTCCGCTTTTGGATATTGAACTCCGAGAATCAAAACCTCTGAAATAACGGAGCCCATCTGCCTGGGCTCAAAGTTCAAAACCCCAAGCACAAGCCGATCTTTTACCTCATCCATGGGGTGATGGGTAAACCGGCCATAGCTCAGACGTTGTCCATACTTGCCAAAGTCGATGGTCATTTTATACGTTGGCTTATGAGTTCTTGTTTCCAGTTCGACTTGCAGAACCCTGCCGACCCTGATATCGAGTTTTTCGAACGAATCTTCATAAGATACAAGAGCTTTGTTGATTTTTGACATACCTTGAACCCACTTTTGTTGTTTGTTGTTTTGTTATTGACCGAACGGCTGTCTGTGTGCTATTCCTTGTGCCGATCAGCGGCAAGAAACTTTTCCATCAATACGGAATAACAGCGACAACGTCAATACATATGAACATTGGTTATCAACTCACTCGGTGGTGCATCGCCTCTTTCTGGCGCAGCTGGCGCACAGAGCGATTCCGGAGTTGGTAGCGTCTTCAGGCTGAACCCCTATTTTTCAAAGCCCCGCAAACCTTCTCCAGGTTTGACGGGGCTTTTTGCATTTCCAGCACCAGCTGTTCAAAGAAACCCTCCAGGCCTGGACCAGACTGCCGGGCACAATCACAGGAGAGTGACGGATGAACAGGATCATTTCAACAATTCTATCGGGAAATTTACCATACTGCCTTGTTCAAAAACAGGACAGCGAGGAGATTCTCGTGCTGCTGGGGCAGGCCCGGCAATATGAGTATCTCAATGACATTCCAAGAAAACATGGTCCGGCCGGCGACCGGCGCCTGTACGATACGATCAGTGTCATCCCCTTTTGCCAGATGAAAGAGCGCGGTTTCGAGGCGCATGACGAAGGGGAAAAAATCCGCACCATAGTCGTGGAAAAGCAGATCGCCATCCTCAAGAACGACTTGCTGCGCCTGCTTCCCAACACCCGCATGCACCTTGCAGGCGAGTTGGAATACGAAACAAGCGAAGCGGAATACCAGGAAATAATCAGCCGTATCGTGACCGATGAGATCGGCGAGGGGGAAGGGGCCAATTTTGTCATCCCCCGCAACGGCACCGGCCGTATCGCGGGCTTCACGGCTGCCTCCGCCTGCAGCCTCTTCTCGGCCCTGGTCCGGGAGGATTACGGCACCTACTGGAAGTTTCTCTTTTATGATACTACGCGCTTTTTCATCGGCTCGACCCCGGAGCGTCATCTGCTGGTGGAGACCGGCCGGGTCAAAATGAATCCTATCAGCGGCACCTTCAGGAAAGATACGGAGTATGAATGCCGGCAACATTTCAAGGAGGAACTGCTGAATTTTCTCACCGATCAAAAAGAGATCAACGAACTGTTCATGGTGGTCGACGAGGAGCTGAAGATGATGGCCCGGATGTGCAGGGCGGGAGGGACTATTGTCGGACCGCTGCTGAAGGAGATGTCGCAGCTTATCCACTCGGAATATCTGCTGTCCGGTATCAGCGACAAGGATATCTTCGATCTCTTCAGCGATTCAATGTTTGCCGCCACGGTGGTCGGCAGTCCGGTGAAAAACGCCTGCCGGATTATCAAGAAATATGCTCAATCCTCCAGACGCTATTACGGCAGCGCCCTGATGCTGGTCGGCCGTGATCCGGATGGCACCGATTATCTCGATTCGCCCATTACCATACGGACTCTTGAAATCGAGTCGACCGGCATTTTCCATTTCAGCACCGGAGCCACTCTGGTTAAAGATTCGGTGCCGGCAGAGGAGGTGCGGGAAACCGCCGCCAAAAGCCGGGCCATCCTGCGGCCACTCAGGCAAAATATGGAAAGCCAGGTTCGTCCGCCGCTGCTGCCGTCGCTCGCAAGCGATGACGATATCATCGAATCCCTGAACAGGCGTAATCAGGGATTATCGGATTTCTGGTTTTTTCAGCAGGATCAAACAGGCAGATCAAAGGCAGGTTTTGACGGGATCGCCCTCACCCTGATCGATAATGGCGATGATTTCATCTACATGCTGCGTCATATTTTTGCTTCCCTGGGTGTCCGCACTTCGGTCATCGCATATCGTGATTACAATATCGCCGGGGATGAGGCTGACATTACCCTGCTCGGGCCGGGGCCGGGCAACCCGAACAACGACACGGACGACAAGATCCGCTGCAATATGGCGATTGCCACGGCTCTGCTGAAGGCCGGGAAGAAGTCGCTGTTCATCTGCTCGGCCACCAGATTCTGTGCCGGTGTCTCGGTTATCCGGTGCACCGCAAGGCTCGGCCGCTGCAAGGCTCCCAGCTGGAAATCGATCTATTTGGGGCTCGGGAAAAGGTCGGCTTTTATAACACCTTTGCCGCCGGTATCCCTGCCGATTGCGCATATGATTTTGCGACTCTCGAAGATCCGGCTGAACTGGTCGGTATCAGAGGAAAAAAGTTTATCGGTTACCAGTTTCACCCGGAATCGATCCTGACCAGGAACGGATATGAAATCCTGCGACATACGTTAAACCATCTTGTGCACGGAAAACCTGAGAGATGAAGGATGTCGTCTTCCAGGCCTTTGCGGTCCAGAAACACCGGTTTGAGGCACAAGGGCTTTCCAATAAGGAGCAACAGGCCTCCCTCGATGCAGCCATTGAGGAGCTGGTGCGAGAGACGCCCAAGGATCTCTGAGACATGAAACCATGAAATTCGACACCCCGGAGGGACTTCTGGTTATTTCATTCCGGCCAAGAGCAGTTGTTCCACCTCATACTGGATGCCCAGCAGCCGGCCGGTCAGCAACTCCAACTCCGACCGGGCCGGACCTATCTGGGCGATGATCCTGGTGCAATTGTAATTCAGGCAGAACATTGGCTTGAACATGAAGGAACACCCCTCCGTGCCGATAAAGCAGCAGGCCTTGCCCTGTCCCTCGCTGATGTCGATCTTCACCCCGGCCAGCAGGTTCATCAGCATCTGCAGGGCGTCGGTTTCTTCAGCTATTTCCCGGCTGCAGCAGCCGCCGGGATTATTCGTCGCACAGGCGGCGCACTGACGGCCCATGCCCATTGCGGCCATGTATTCGCCAAGGGTGTCTGCTGCTTGCAGCAAGGTAGCGAAAGTGCCGGCAAACGTCGGGTCCTGCATGAGTCGGTGGCTCAACTGGGCATGGAGGGCTTTGCCGAAGTTCAGGCGGCTCTGCAGCGTCCCGTTGTAAAGTTGGTGCAAGAGAGAGGGGCTCGGCAGCATAACATTCCGTGAAAGGCAAAGGATTGGAAATACGTCGGTCGACGAACCTGCAAGCAGGTATCAAGGCAGTGCAAACAGATATCATAAGTTTTTCCAAAGGCATACAAAATTGTCAGACAAGGCACCTGAAGGGTCTGTTTCAAGCAGATAAAAATAATATGGAACGAATGGAGGGGAGAGTGGTTGAGACCGTTCCGGTGTTACCCAGCAGGCTACTCTTCGGGCCGTCAGATCAAACACAGCCGAAACACCAAAGACGCCTAACCAGTGGTTAGATATGACCAGTGGTTAGATATGACCTTGTTGTCTCGTTGCAGTTGCTGGCATAGCAACTGCCTGCTCGGTAATTATTAGCTGAAAACGAAATATTATATTGCTTATCATAGGGTGTGACAACCTGGCACAAAAATTGCGTTATTCATGTGGCATGATGATGGGCTTTTTTAATGGCGCTTCATACCCGCTAATCAAAAAACATCTTTCTCGCCCATGCTTTGATCCTGCTCGAAAGGTTTTCAGTAACTCAATCTAAAGGAGAAACAACATGAAATACACAGCAAAAGACTATGCAAGACTCATCGGTACGCCGGGGTTCAGTGAAGCCCTGTTGAAAAACCACTTCACCCTCTATCAGGGGTATGTAACCAATACCAACAAATTGCTCGATACCCTGGATCGGATGCTGAAGGATGGAATGGCTGCCAATCCCGAGTTTGCCGAACTGAAGCGACGGCTCGGCTGGGAATTCAACGGAATGCGCCTTCACGAATACTATTTCGACAATTCTGGGGCCAAGGCACCCTTGGATCGAAACGGTAAGCTGGGCAAGAAACTGGCCGAGTGCTTCGGCAGCATTGATGCATGGGAAAAGGACTTCCGGGCCACGGGGGCGATGCGCGGCATCGGTTGGACCATTCTTTATGAAGATTCAATCGACGGCAGACTCATCAATTTCTGGATCAACGAGCACGACGTCTCCCATCCGGCGGGCTGCATGCCGATTCTGGTGATGGATGTCTTTGAACATGCTTTCATGCTCGATTACGGGCTGAAAAGGGCTGATTATATCGAGGCGTTTTTTGCCGGCATTGACTGGAAAGTGGTCGAGGGGCGGCTTAAATAAACGGCAATTATGGAGCGAAGCACATTAGAGGCGAAGCCTCGCTCGATTGCAGTCTATGTGCTCAGACGTGGATGTTTTTTTAATAGAAAACGCTAAAACTATCATGAATCTAATAATGAATCTTAAACGACGATATCCCATAGGTGCCGAGCTGCAACCGAACGGCGGCACGCATTTCCGAGTATGGGCGCCTCGCCCGAAGAAAGTGGAAGTGCTCCTTGAGGCTGGACCTGGAGCGCCGGCGACCGTTCAACTGGAACGGCAGGAAGACGGGTACTTTGCCGGCCCGGTCCCGCAGGCGGCTGAGGGGACCCGCTATCGCTTCCGGCTGGATGACGTGGGTTGCTTTCCTGACCCGGTGTCACGGTATCAGCCGGAAGGACCCTTCGGTGCGTCGCAGGTGGTTGATTCTTCGAGGTTCCGATGGAACGATGGCGGATGGCAGGGTGTAGACTTAAAGGGCCAGGTCATCTACGAAATGCATATCGGGACCTTCACGGAAGAAGGGACATGGCAGGCCGCTCAGCATGAGCTTGCGGAGTTGGCTGACTGCGGAATAACCCTTCTCGAATTGATGCCTGTGCACGATTTCCCTGGTCGTTTTGGATGGGGCTATGATGGCGTCGGGATGTTCGCTCCGGTTCACCTGTATGGCGAGCCGGACGATTTCCGCCGTTTTGTCGACGAAGCCCATCGCGTTGGTTTGGGGGTGATTCTCGACGTGGTCTACAACCATTTCGGCCCGGATGGGAATTACCTGGATGAGTTTTCACCCGAATATTTCAGCGACAAGTATAAAGGCGAGTGGGGAAAGCCTGTCAACTTCGATGGCGAGAAGGCAGGTCCGGTGCGAGAATTCTTCCTCACCAACGCTGCTTACTGGATCGATGAGTTCCACCTCGATGGTCTGCGGCTGGACGCCACCCAGGCGATTTTCGACGCCTCCCCGGAGCACATCATCATGGCTATCGGCAAATGCGTGCGGACATCGGCATGCGGAAGGAAGACAATTCTTGTGGCGGAGAATGAGCCACAACACACGAAACTGGTGCGCCCGATCGAGAGCGGCGGCTACGGGCTGGACGCTCTTTGGAACGACGATTTCCATCACAGCGCCATGGTCGCGATGACCGGGCGCAATGAAGCCTATTACACCGACTATCTGGGCAAGCCGCAGGAATTCATCTCGATGGTGAAGTACGGCTATCTCTACCAGGGACAGCATTATAAGTGGCAGAAAAAGCGGCGCGGTACACCCGGAATCGGGCTGGCACCGGAAAAATTCGTGACGTTTATTCAGAATCACGACCAGATAGCCAATTCCGGCCACGGCCAACGTGTGCAGTTCCTGACCAGTCCGGGGCGGTTGCGGGCGATGACCGCACTCTTGTTGCTTGCGCCGGGAACTCCCATGCTTTTTCAAGGACAAGAGTTCGCGTCGTCAAGTCCGTTCTGTTATTTTGCCGACCATAACTCTGGTCTTGCCAAGCTTGTGGCAGAAGGGCGAACGAAGTTTCTGGTCCAGTTCCGCAGTCAGGCAACGAGCAAGATGGTGCCATACCTGGTCGACCCGGCGGATCCCGCTGTATTTGAGCGGTGTAAACTTGATTTCAGGGAGCGGAAGCGTAACCGAGGCACCTACGATCTGCACAGGGATCTGCTGCATTTGCGCCGCGAAGATTCCGTCTTCGGCGCCCAGACTCCCGGCGGTGTGGATGGTGCCGTGCTCGCCGGAGAGTGCCTGTTGCTGCGTTTTTTCGGCAAGGACGATGACGACCGCCTGCTGCTGGTGAACTTCGGACCGGATCTGCATCTGGACCCCGCGCCGGAACCGCTGCTCGCGCCACCGGATGGAAGGGCATGGCAGACATTGTGGTCGAGCGAAGATCCCCGATATGGCGGCACCGGGACGCCTCGGCTCGACTCCGAAGACAGCTGGCGCATCCCCGGGCATGCCGCGGTAGCATTGCATCCAATATCGGCGGAGCAAGAGAGCCATGACTGATCTGATTCGAGTTATTCACAAAAGCAAAATAAACGAATCGCAATCGGATCCCCACCTGATGAGGGAGTGGCTGGTCACCAACGGCCTTGGCGGATACGCCTCGGGAACCGTCACAGGCACCATCACCCGCCGCTACCACGGGCTTTTGATTGCCGCTCTGCCCAATCCGCTGGGCCGCATGATGATGCTGAACGGGCTCTCCGAGCGCCTGCGCCTTCCGGACCGTCGCGTACTGTATACGGGCGCTGAGGAACTTGCGGGCACCTCTTCTGAGGCGACCCTTGCTGTCAGCGAGTTTCGGTTGGAAGCCGGACTGCCGGTGTGGCGTTACGAGGTGGATGGGTTCGTTCTTGAAAAACGTCTTATCCTTCCCTACCGGCAGAACACCGTGCATGTGACGTATCTTCTGCTCTCGGGCAAAGGAAGTCTGCGGTTAGGGCTTCGGCCGGCGATGCATTTCCGTTCGCACGATGCGCAGGTCAGCGAGCGGCGTTCGACACACTATAAATTATCGGTATTCGAGGACCAGTTCGAGATCACGGGGGCCGAGGAACTGCCCGTGCTGCGGCTTATCGTTCATGGTCCGTCAACGGCATTTACCTTTGACCGCAAGGAAACCTCCTTGATTCCTTATCGCACCGAGCGCAATCGCGGGTACGAATGGCAAGGGTCGCTTTGGAGTCCCGGTTACTTTCGTGTCGACCTGCGCGAAGGCGACCGGACCACGCTCGTGGCGTCAACCGAAAAGTGGGAAACGATTCGGGCATTATCGCCTGAGGGAACGTACCGTGCGGAGCTTGATCGCCGGAAGCTGCTGCTGGACGCCGCTTCGCCGGAAGCGCGGGAGGGACCGGCTGCGGAACTGGTGCTTGCCGCCGATCATTTCCTCATTACGCCGGTCGGGCGCATGGAAAGCCCTCGCCTGCCGGTTCCCGGCGATGGGGGAAAGACAGTTATCGCGGGATACCATTGGTTTACGGACTGGGGCCGCGACACTATGATAAGCCTCGAAGGACTCACCCTGAAAACCGGCCGCAGGAATGAGGCGGCCCGGATTCTGCTCACGTTTGCCGATTATGTCCGCGATGGACTGATCCCCAATATGTTTCCCGAAGGCGAGAGGGAAGGACTCTATCATACCGCCGACGCCTCACTGTGGTTCTTCCACGCCATCCACCGATATGTGCAGCTTACGAGCGACCGCGAGACGCTGAGGCTGCTGCTGCCCAAATTGACGGAAATCATCGAGCATCACATGCGCGGAACGCTATTTTGCATCGGCATGGATGCAGAGGACGCGTTGCTGCAGCAGGGGCAGCAAGGATATCAACTTACCTGGATGGATGCAAAGGTGGGAGACTGGGTGGTTACGCCGCGACGGGGTAAAGCGGTGGAGATCAACGCCCTCTGGTACAATGCACTGCGATTGATGGAGGAGTGGCTGAAGGAAGAGGACCAGGCGATTGCCATGCACCGGATGAAAGAGACGGCCGATCGTGTGCGAGAGTCTTTCAACCTGCGGTTCTGGTATGAACAAGGGGGGTACCTTTATGACGTGGTGGATGCCGAAAACGGCGGCAGCGACGACGCATGCCGCCCGAACCAGATTTTTACGATCTCGCTCGATCACCCCGTGCTCGACGAAGCTCGATGGCAACAGGTAATGGACGTGGTGACGGATCGCCTGCTCACGCCCGTTGGACTGCGTTCTCTCGCGCCCGGGCATCCGGATTACAAAGCTCGATATTACGGTGATCTACGCTCGCGCGATGCAGCATACCATCAGGGCACGGTGTGGGCATGGTTAATCGGTCCTTATGTGGATGCATGGCTAAAGCTGAATACGGGCAAGGAGGCGGAGGCCAGACAATTCCTATTGGGTTTAGCGGCACATATGAACGACGCCTGTATCGGTTCGGTCAGCGAAGTCTTCGATGCCGAAGAACCGTACACCCCGCGCGGTTGCGTAGCGCAGGCATGGAGTGTAGCAGAGTTGCTGCGCTGCTGGGTGAAAACAGCAATATAAAGTATGGACTTCAGCAAAATTGGGAGTGAATATATACTCAAATTATCGTTCCTCGCCCGAAGAAAAAGTATATTTAACCTTACTACGGAGCTTTCTGCGTTTGAATAACCTGCTTTACATTATTCTGTATTTCCGATGCCGCGGAGAGTCGAAATGCGACTTCCCCACCAATTCGCCTGGATCAGGAATTGAAACTTTGATAGGTTGTTTACCCATGATTTCTGCAGGCACGTTCCAGTTGAAGCCGACTCCCCCGGCGAGCAATATCAAAGAGCCCATTCTCGGAGTCGGCCTCACCTTCCGCTACCATCGGTGTTGATTGGGGAATTATAATCGTGACACAGATTTTGAACACTCCCTCTATTTTTCTACAATTTTCTTGAGCTGGCCGATTTTTTCCTGAATCTTTCCTTTCAAGTTCTCGTTCTTTCCTTCGGCTTCGAGATCGGGATTGTTGACTATTTTCCCGACGTTCTCCTTGATCTTGCCTTTCACTTGATGGATTTTGCCTTCGACATTATTTGTGTTGCTTGATTTCATGATATTCCTCCTGTTTACCGTTATTGTCGACTGTGCGACAACTAGATCCTGCCCAACAGGAGCAGGATCAGCAGAATTACTACGATCAGTCCGACCACGCCGCCCGGAGCGTACCCCCAAGACCGGCTATGCGGCCAGATTGGGATTATTCCCAAAAGCGCCAGAATCAGAATTATGAGTAATATTGTGCTCAATGACATAATCCATCCTCCCGTTAAATTTAATGGAACCGGACCCCCGTTTATTGGTCGCTCATTCCAAACAACAAGCAATCTTCGTGTCCGGCCTTATACTTCAAATATCAGAAGAACCGATGAAGTGGTTGGCTGACGGTCATTGACTGCGCCCGCCACCGGACCCCATTCCTCCTCCGCCTGAACCCATGCCGCCACCCCCGGTTCCCATACCACCACCCGGTCCCATACCGTGTCCACCGGCAGGAGGCTGGTCGGGCAGGACTATGCCCCGAGATGCGGCGCGCTCCTGCATGGCCTTGTGATGTTCGTTTCGAACCTGCTCTTGCTCTTCCATAGTTTGTGCAGCCTGCATTTTGGCGCGAAACTCAGTGCGTTCCTGTTGCGTCATAAGCTGGCTGCCATAGATTCGATCTTGAGCTTGTGTTTGTGCATTTTTTGTGACAGGTGTTGGATCGGCGGCCGACACCGCGAACCCGGCGTGCAGGGACAGGGCGATGGCCAAGGTGGATACTGTCAATAATCGTTTTGTCATTTTAGACTCCTCTGAGTTGTAGGTTGTTTGGTTGTTTAATCTGTGCAATCGTAACTGCTCAACCGGGCAATGACGTGTTTCTTCGTCTGACGGCAAGTAGAATGGTGGTTCTGAAGGCTCAGCGAGGCGCCCGAAGCTTTATGTATTCTCTTTCAACGAGAACATAGCAAGCCCTGTGCCATACCCCTTTCGTTTGGTAGGTCGTCGCTCATCACACTGATTTTCTAAGATAACGAACACTAAGATTATTTTGTGCCGGAGCGGTTGACCCTTTCATAACGGTCATATGCAACCGATGGTTATATATGACCGTTATCTGAAGATCAGGTACGAACGTGCGATGAGGGAGAGGTGAGATGATCTGCAATTTTCAAGGGGAAAGGACGCCACTCGATCCAGCGAAGCCGAACAGGGTATACACCGGGGGCAAAACGTTACTACGACGACATTACTGACGCCCCGGCGTCACCCAGGCCGGCTTGTCGGGGCATACCCCGCTATTCCGGTCATGAATCGGATCAGCCCGTAACTGAGCCAGCACAACAGACGCAGCATGATTGGCTGCGATCGCCAGTTGTTCTCAAATACCCGCCTTGCTCCCGCGTTGATAGCCTGACCAAGGCTGTCCTTTAACGCTGTGGCGAAGTTCCGGTCATCAACTACGATATTTGCCTCAAGGGCAAGCAACAGACTGAACGGGTCAAGGTTTGAGGATCCCACCGTCGCCCAATGTTCATCGATCACCGCGACCTTGGCATGCAGAATGCCCTGGTGGTACTCATAGACCTCGATCCCCGCATCGAGGAAATTGCCGAAGAGAGCACGCGAGGCATAGTGGGCCAATCGGTATTCTATTTTTCCCTGCAACAGTAAAACCACCCGGACTCCACGCCCGGCTGCAGCCATAAGCGCATGACGAAAATTCAGACCCGGAAAAAAATAGGCGTTTGCCAGAATGATTTCGCTTTGCGCCTGTTCAATTGCCCGCAGATAAGCATTTTCAATGTCACGGCGATGACGGAAGTTATCCCGTACCAGAAAGGCCGATCGCATATGTCCAGCGGATTCCGGCGGAGGATCCGGTCTTTGGTGGTCCCGGTTCCAAACAAGATGCAAGCGATGGGACCAGACCGCACGAGCCCACAACCGACGGCTTGAAGCATAGATTTCTTTCACTAACGGCCCTTCCACGCTTACCGCATAGTCATAACGCGGGGAATCCTGACCAGGGATTTCCATATCATCAATAATGTTCATGCCTCCAACAAATGCCAGCCTCCGGTCCACCACCACAATTTTTCGGTGCAGGCGCCGCAGCCTCCTGCGCCGCAGTGTCCAAGGCGATATGTGGGGTCGGAACATGAGCACCATAACCCCTGCCTGTTCCAGATAATCGATCATGGTTTCCGGCAAACCGTTCGACCCGAACCCATCGATCAAGAGATGCGTTTTAACCCCACGTAAGGCGGCTCGCCTGAGAGCTTCGGCAATGCGACGTCCGGTATGGTCATTTTCAAAAATATAGGTTTCCAGGAATATTCCATGCTCCGCTCGGTCCAGGGCCTCTTCAAGCACCGGAAAATAAGCATCGCCGTTGTGCAACAGGGTAATCCGGTTGTCTGAATAGATTTCAGTCACAGCAGGTTCAACCTCATACTCATGGTTAACTTTTAGTACCTTAGAAATTCATTTCTTATTTTTTAGGAATGAATTTCGTGAAGGTACTTATACCCCCTTGTGGGGTGTTGGATCAGTCTTTCGCAAGGCAACGCCACCTTCAGTGAACACCGTGAGGCTAAGATAGGCAAATGGTAAAATACGATAACACCGAAAAGCGATAAAGAAGTCTTCTGTTGAGGTTATCCCACTCATCCCGGTAGACTCTTTTGTCTCTCAATGCCGTGTAGTCAATTCGAATTCCCTTCAGAGTCGTCAGAAACGCCTGGGCCTGGTCAGGCGTAAGTGCCCTGGTTTTCTGATCTGCTGGAAGACGAGATCGACCGGGCGATGACCCGGACCAGCAGAATGGAGGAACCCAGGAACGGGAACAGAATTGCAGCGGCCTGTTGTATCTGAGGTCATCAATTCTTCTCTGGAGGTGTGTCAGAGAGAGATGAGGCTGAATATCAATCCAGACTGGACTACATCCGGCGTGATTATCTGCGGATGACGGATCAAGGCAGATACACCGAGCGCGAGGAAAGATTAGACATTTCGCACAGGCTCGATCTGTTGGAAGCCGATCTTGATCGGCTCCGGCAGCATTTTTGGGAATCGACGGGCATGGTTGATGAACTCGCAGAAAGTTCAGGGTTCAAGGCCTTTCGAGCGCACCAGGTGCCGCTCCTGGCGGGTGAGGCGCCCCGAGCATCTGAGACCCGGAGTTCAATCGAAACACGCGGGTCGTGCCGCTGACGAATCTGGAAGACCGTGTTCTCGACGCATACCTGTGATAATTGCGGATTGAGACGCAGATTTCTGTTCAGGCCAATTTTTCCAAAAGGGCCTTGGCAGCCGGCTCGGAAGATGCGGGGTTTTGCCCGGTGATCAGCAAGCCATCGATCACGACATATGGCTGCCAGTCCGCCGCCTTCGAATATTCTCCACCACCGTCCTTCAGTACGTCTTCAACCAGGAAGGGAACGACCTCGGTCAGCCCGACCGCCTGCTCTTCACTGTTGGTGAAACCGGTTACCGACTTGCCTTTAACCACGGGTGTGCCATCAGGTGTCTTAGCATGCTGCAGCACACCCGGAGCGTGGCAGACGGCGGCTACCGGTTTGCCCGCAGCCAGCATTGCCTCGATCAGAGCAATGGAAGATGCGTCTTTCGCTAGATCCCAGAGGGGGCCATGCCCGCCGGGGTAAAATACGGCATCAAAATCGTCGGCCGAAACTTCGTCCAGCTTGAGGGTACTCGCGAGAACGGCCTGTGCGGCGTAATCTGCCTTGAATCGGCGAGTGGCTTCGGTCTGGACCGCCGGATCGTCGCTCTTGGGATCGAGCGGCGGCGGGCCGCCAAGCGGTGAAGCCAGCGTGACCTTGGCGCCTGAGTCCTTAAAAAAGTAATAGGGAGCGGCGAATTCTTCCAACCAGAAACCGGTTTTTTTGCCGGTATTGCCGAGCTTGCCGTGTGAAGTGAGAATCATAAGGATTTGCATGTTGCCTCCCGGTTCGGGTGAATATGATTGGATTAATCTTTGGCGACGCGAACGATCAGTTTGCCGAAGTTCCTGCCTTCGAGCAGACCGATGAAGGCCTGCGAAGCGTTCTCAAGCCCGTCAACGACATCCTCGCGGAACCTGATCTTGCCCTCTCCAATCCAAGTGGTCATCTGGTCGAAAAACTCACTGTAGCGATGACCGTAGTCTTCAAAGATGATAAATCCCTGCATCTTGATCCGTTTTGTGAGCAGTGTGCGGGTCAGCAGCACCAGGCGGTCGGGTCCAGGCGGCAGGCTGGTGTCGTTGTAGTGGGCGATCAGCCCGCACAGCGGGATACGGGCACGGATGTTCAACAGGGGCAAGACAGCATCGAAGACCGCTCCGCCGACGCTCTCAAAATAGACGTCGATCCCCTTTGGGCAGGCGGCGTCCAATTGTTGTCGGAAATCACTGCTGCGGTGATCGACGCAACCATCGAAACCCAGCTCCTCAACCACAAAACGGCACTTCTCTGCACCACCGGCGATACCGACTGCCCGGCAGCCTTTGAGCTTGGCGATCTGACCGACCACCGAGCCCACCGCTCCACTTGCGGCGGCGACAACCACCGTGTCTCCCGCTTGCGGTTGTCCGATGTCGAGCAAGCCCATATATGCCGTAAAGCCCGGCATGCCTAGAACTCCGAGGGCTATCGAAGGGTTGGACATTTTGGTATCGAGCCTGGTGAGCCCGGTGCCGTCGGAAAGGGCATAATCCTGCCAGCCGCTGTTGCCCAAGATCAGGTCACCTGGTTGATAGTCCGGGTGTCGAGAGTCGACCACCCGCGAAACGGTGCCGCCGACCATAACTTCCCCTATCGCCACTGACGGGGCATAGGATGGCACATCGGCCATCCTGCCACGCATGTACGGATCAAGCGAAAGATACAAGGTGCGCAGCAGAACTTGCCCCGAGGAGGGCAAAGGAGTGGCATTTATCAGAAGACGGAAGTTGTCGGCAATCGGAGCGCCGACGGGACGCGAATGCAAGACGATTCTACGGTTGACGGTTTTATCTTTTGACATGGTATCTCCCTTATTCATCAATAATTACAGTTTTACCTTCCGCAGCCGCAGGGCATTGACGATGACCGAGACGGAACTCAGGCTCATCGCGGCGCCGGCAATGATCGGACTGAGCAGCAACCCCACAGGATGAGTGCGACTGCCAAGGCGGACCCAGTTACCCAGGAGAGGGAAGCGAGGCCGCTCACCATCTGCATTATTGTTGTCAGTCCGGCAGTCCGGCGGCCAGTGCATCCGCCGCGTAAATTCCCGGGATGATCCCCACATCACCCACGCCCTCGTGCAAAGCCCGAGCGTACTTCTTTAGGAATGTCCAGCGGCTTGAGCAGAGAAGGACATCTGGACCATTTCTAATTTCGTTGGAAATAAAACCCGCAATCACCCTGGCGGCAAAGAACCGTCCCAACCGCGTGTCCTGCATGTCGCCGATTTCTTCAATGTTGACAGTCAGGCCGTCAACGACTCCTATTCTCAGGGGGAGTCGGATACGAGAAAAACGGAAGCCTGCGGTACTGCCGGTTATGGCAATATTCGAACAGACTTTTCCCGGTCCCATTGGCGTGTCTTTGCCGCAGCAATAAAGGCGTCTTTGTCGCTTGCATCGACAACGCCCGGGTCCTGTCCGATATTTGCTTTAAGCAGGAGGGCCTTACCGCCTTTATCGACGGCAATTGCCTTGAGATGACCGAAAGCATCTCGCACGAAATCGATCGCGGCGCTTTCCAGCGATAGTGCCGCTGCGCCTTCTTCGGAGAGGAGGACGGCGACGGCGTCGAACAACACCGAAGGCGTGCCGGCCAGTTGTCCGTCAGCCGCGAGCAGCGAGCCATCGGCAAGTATTGCGCCGCCCACTTTGGGGGCGACGATTTTCACGACAGCTCCCGAATCGGTGGCGGCCATTTTCATCTTCTCGATGACAGCACCGTCTGAACCGTCCGCGACCAGGATGCCGATTACGCGCCCCATGAGTGTATCTTTCATTTTGCCGATAATCTGCAATGCGGGAGAAGGCTCCATCTCCCGCACGGGAGCAGCGGCCGCCGGCGCATCGGGCATTTTGTCGAAACCAAGACCCGCGGCGACTCGGTCGGCGAGATCTTTTTCGATATGTCGCAGGTGGCCGACCATCGCCTCACGCACGTGCAGATGCTCGACCTTGGAAAGCTCAAACACCAACGCCGAGGCGATGTGTGCCTTTTCATAGGTGGTTTGGCTGAGATAGAATTGCCGCGCCTGGCTGTAGTGGTCCGCGAAGCTCTCGGCACGGATGCGGCCTTTTTCGCCGGTTTCAGCTGCCGCAGCGCTCTGAAAGCCCTTGATCGGCACTTCGCGTGGCGAGTTTTCAGACAAGGAGTTGGGTTCATAGGCAACACGGCCTGACGGTTGCGTCATCTGCATATGGCCGTCGCGTTGCAGGTTGCCGAACGGGCACTTGGGAGCGTTGATCGGGATCTGGTGGAAATTGGGCGAGCCCAGGCGAGAAAGTTGTGTGTCGATATAGGAGAAGAGTCGGCCTTGCAGCAGGGGATCATTCGAGAAGTCGATGCCCGGCACGATATTGCCGGGACAGTAGGCAACCTGTTCGGTTTCAGCAAAAAAATTGTTCGGCCAGCGATCAAGCACCATGCGGCCGATCACCTTCAGGGGCACCAGTTCTTCGGGAATCAGCTTGGTCGCGTCCAGATGATCGAACGGGAATCCGTCCGCTTCCTCCTGCGTGAAAAGCTGAACGGCGAATTCCCACTCGGGAAAATTACCACTTGCGATAGCCTCAAACATATCGCGGCGGTGGAAGTCGGGGTCGGCGCCGGCAATCTTGACGGTCTCATCCCAGATGGTCGACTGCAAGCCAAGCTTGGGACGCCAGTGAAATTTAACGAAGGTTGAAACACCTTGATCGTTAATCAGCCGGAAACTATGTACCCCAAAAGCTTCGATCATCCGCAGCGAACGCGGGATGGTGCGATCGGACATAATCCACATCACCATATGCATGGATTCCGGCGTCAGTGAAATGAAATCCCAGAAAGTGTCGTGCGCGCTTGCCGATTGCGGAAAGCCGCGGTCGGGTTCCATCTTTACGGCGTGGATGATGTCCGGGAATTTGATGGCATCCTGAATGAAAAAAACCGGAATGTTGTTGCCGACCAGATCCCAGTTACCTTCCCTGGTGTAAAACTTGACGGCAAATCCACGGACGTCACGCGGGGTGTCCACCGAACCCGCGCCGCCTGCAACGGTCGATATCCGTGTAAATACCGGCGTTCTCTCGCCTACCTCGGTGAGTATCCGGGCGGTGGTGTATTGCTGGAGCGAGTCGGTCAACTCGAAGAATCCGTGTACACCCGTTCCTCGCGCATGCACGATACGCTCAGGGATGCGCTCGTGATCGAAATGGGTGATTTTTTCCCGAAGGATGAAATCCTCCAGAAGCGTCGGGCCGTGCGGATTGGCCCGAAGCGAGTTTTGATTATCGGCAAGCGCGACGCCCTGGTTCGTGGTGAGCGCAGGGTGCTCTCCGCCGGCGGTCTGATGCAGTTCGCCGCCGGCGGCAGCCCGTTCTGCGCCTTCGCTTAAAGCTGAGTGCTTTTTCTGTGTTTGCTTTTCAGAATTTTTCGTTGTCTTATCTTTGCCCATGATCGATCTCCTTGTGAAGTGGATTGTCAGGTTGCATCAGGTGCCTGGTGTTTTGTTTAATGGCGGAATTCAGATAAGTATCGATGCCGGTTGATGCCGCCGATCGGTCGATGGGGTCAAGGAATGTGCCGGGGAGAAGGACAAATCCTCCGCCAGTTCCTCGCGTTCCCTGGTGCGGAAAACTTGGGGAGGGATGCGAACTGTGGCCACTTTGATAAAAGGGGATTCCTTTTCGTTCCATTCCGGGGCAGTGAGAAGTATCGAAATATCGTTTCGACAAACATTAGTACGGCAATAATGAGTAATGAATAAAATTGTGCACGATCCGCATTCCTGTCAAATTAAATGCGCAACCAGAATGGGAATGGATTCAACCTGACCTCGATTGACGACAATGCAGTTTCTGTTATGCATGCCACCAAAAAAGCCGGAAAAAATGGTCACATATGGCCACCGGTTGAATATGACCATTTCCATTTGGCCCTGAATCAAACCCTGCAAATGTTATAGTCGCTCATTATTCCCAGAAATCAGAATAATAAGATCCTGACGCTGGAGAACGATAACCTGGCACAAAAATTGAATTCTAGTAAAACAGGAAAAAATAACGGAACGGATCAGTTTATCGGACTGAATGTGAAAGGCTGGAGGCCAATGAGCGAGGCATCAAAAGATAATGTGATGATCATGGCCAGGATCATCATGAACGCTCTTCCGGAAAAGCAGAAGGAAATGCTGCAAACCCTCCTTTCTTTGGTGGATCCACTCACCAGGGAGAAGGGCTGTCTCAGCTATAGTATCTTCGCCGATATCGAGGACGAGAATGTCTTCAACGCAATCTCGGAGTGGGAAACCCGTCAGCATCTGGACCGCCACTTGCAGTCCGACGGATTCAGCATATTGATCGGAACAAAGAGCCTCTTATGCAAGCCGCTGAAGATCCAAATCCTTACGGTTTCAAAAGCGGAAGGAATAGAGGCGGTCAATCTCGTAAGAAAAGGAAGTTGATTTTCCCTTTAACCATATAAGGAGTCTCTGCATGAACGTTCTCCTGGTTTACCCCAGACTTCCCGATACCTTTTGGTCTTTCACCTATGCCTTAAGTTTCATCGGCAAGAAAGCAGCCTTCCCGCCGCTTGGCCTGCTTACCGTCGCCGCCCTGTTGCCGGAGAAATGGTCTAAGCGCCTTGTGGATGTCAATGTGAACGGCCTGACGGATAAAGAACTTCTGTGGGCGGATATGGTTTTTATCGGAGGAATGGCAATTCAGCGTAAATCGGCCAAACAGATCATCGCCCGGTGCCAGGCCGCGAAGGTAAAAATCGTTGCCGGGGGACCTCTTTTCACCTCCGAACCGGACGATTTCGGGGAGGTGGATCATCTTGTGCTCGACGAAGCTGAACTGACGCTGCCTCTCTTTTTGTCGGACCTGCGCCACGGACTGCCGAAAAAGGTCTACCGGGCGTCAGGTTTCTGCGATCTTTCCACGACCCCGATACCCTCTTGGGGCCTGATAAAGATGAAACGATATGCCTCTATGAACATTCAGTTTTCCAGAGGATGCCCGTTCAACTGCGAATTTTGCAATGTTACATCCCTCTTCGGTCATCGGTCGCGTAACAAAACACCGGAACAGGTTACCGCGGAGCTGGATCGGATGTATGCCCTCGGCTGGCGCGGCAGCATATTTTTTGTCGATGACAATTTTATCGGCAACAAGGGTTATCTGAAGTCGCATCTGCTGCCCGCCCTTATCGAATGGCGCAAGACCAAGAAAGGATGCGTCTTTTTTACCGAGGCCTCCATCAATCTCGCCGATGACCCGGAACTCCTGGAGATGATGGTGACCGCCGGATTCGATTCCGTGTTCATCGGCATCGAGTCGCCCGATGAGGTCAGTCTTACTGAATGCCACAAAACCCAGAATAAAAATCGGGACCTCCTCGAAAGCGTCAAAATCATCCATCGCGCAGGCCTGCAGGTGATGGGCGGCTTTATCGTCGGTTTTGACAGCGACCGGCCTTCCATTTTCCAGCGGCAGATCGATTTCATTCAGGGGAGCGGCATCGTCACCGCCATGGTGGGAATGCTCCAGGCTCCTCCGGGGACACGCCTCTTTGACCGGATGCAGAGGGAAAGCAGGATTATCAATACCTTCTCCGGGGACAATGTCGATGGAACCACCAATATCATCCCCCAGATGGGGATAGACAGTCTTCTTGACGGGTATAGGTCGATTATGAAACAGATTTATTCCCCGGACAACTACTACCGGCGGGTAAGAACCCTGATGAAGGAATTGAAGTCGCCTGAAATAAACCAGCCGATAAACCTGCAGCGGTTTCTTTCATTCTTTCGAGCCGCGATCCGGCTCGGAGTTTTGGGCAAGGAGCGTCTGCAGTACTGGCGACTGCTGTTCTGGACCTTGACCCGTAAGCCCAGGCAACTGCCACTGGCCGTCACACTTTCCATATATGGCCATCATTATCGCAAAATATGTGAACTCTACATTCTTCGGGCGCCGGGCGATGCCGCACTGAGCCGTAATCGGAGGAGGTGAGCGAGGGGGAAAAAGCGTCCCGAACTCGCCTTTCGGCATCATAGTCTACAGACAGGGAGTAATTTATGGAACGATTCCTTTGCATACATGGCCACTTCTACCAGCCGCCCCGCGAAAATCCGTGGCTGGAATCCGTTGAGATCCAGGATTCCGCCTATCCCTATCATGACTGGAATGAACGGATCACCGCCGAGTGTTATGCCCCCAATACAGCCACACGGAATCTGGACGGCGAAGGCCGCATCAAGGGGATCGTCAGCAACTATGCCCGGATCAGCTTCAATTTCGGACCGACACTGCTCTTATGGATGGAAAAATATAGTCCCGACGCTTACCAGGCAATCCTGGCCGCCGACCGGCAGAGCATGGCCTGGCGCTCCGGGCATGGGGCGGCTCTTGCCCAGGTGTATAACCATGTCATCATGCCCCTGGCCGGCCTGCGCGATAAACAGACGCAGGTGCGGTGGGGAATCAGGGATTTCGAGCATCGGTTCCAGCGCTTCCCCGAGGGGATGTGGCTGGCGGAAACCGCCGTGGATGTGGAAACATTGGAGGTGTTGGCCGAGGCGGGCATCCATTTCACCATCCTTGCCCCTCACCAGGCGGGACGGACTCGGAAAATCGGATTCGGCAGGTGGAAGGATGTCGGCGGTTCGCGTATCGACCCTTCACGCGCCTATCTCTGCCGGCTTCCCTCGGGGAGAAGTATCACCATCTTCTTCTACGACGGCCCCATTTCCCGGGCAGTGGCTTTCGAAAAGCTGCTGAGCAGCGGAGAACAGTTCGCCGACCGTTTGATGTCCGGTTTTTCAGATCACTGCAACCATCCTCAACTGATGCATATCGCAACAGACGGCGAAACGTATGGCCATCACCACGCCTTCGGCGAGATGGCCCTGGGCCATGCCCTGAATTATATCGAGATGAACAATCTGGCGCGTCTGACCAACTATGGTGAATACCTGGAACTGCACCCGGCCACCCATGAAGTAAGGATTATTGAAAACACTTCGTGGAGCTGCATGCACGGCATCGAACGCTGGAGGGCTGACTGCGGCTGCAACTCAGGCGGGAATGGCGGCTGGAATCAGCAATGGCGCCAGCCGCTGCGAGAGGCCATGGACTGGCTCAGCGAGGAGCTGGCCGAAGGTTTTGAGGAAGGCATGGCCTTTTACGTGAAAGACCCCTGGGCAGCCCGCAATGATTATATAGATGTCATGCTCGATCGCTCCGAGGAAAACGTCGCAGCCTTCCTGCAGAGACATGCCTCGCGCCCTTTGGACGAAGATGCAACCGTTGCCGTACTCAGCCTGCTGGAGATGCAGCGACACGCCATGCTCATGTACACCAGCTGCGGCTGGTTTTTCGACGAATTGTCAGGCATAGAAACGGTTCAGATCATTCAGTATGCCGGTCGGGCCATGCAATTGGCGGAAAGTTACTGCAGGCGGAGTTGCGAAACCCCTTTTCTGGAACGGCTGGCATTGGCTTTAAGTAATATGGCCGAACATGTAAACGGGGCGGAAATCTACGCAAAATTCGTCAAGCCTGTCATGATCGACCTGATCAGGGTCGGCGCGCACTACGCCGTCAGTTTTGTCTTTGAGGAGTATGGCGAGGAAACGGACATTTTCAGCTACCGTGCCTCCCGGGAGGATTATCTGATACTCCACTCCGGACAGATGAGACTTGCGGTGGGTACAATACTGATCCGCTCGCTCATCACCCGTAAAGCGGATCGGATCAGTTTCTGCAACCTGTACTTTGGCGGACATACCTTGAACTGCGGTGTCTGTTCCTACCTCGGCGACAAGCCTTACCCGGCCATGAGGCAGGAGGTCGAGCATGCCTTCAATGCAGGAGATTTCGCGGCAGTAATCAGGTTGATTGACACCTATTTCGGCATGCACAACTACTCCCTTAAAGACCTTTTTCGGGACGAACAGCGTCATGTCTTGCAGCGCATTATCGCCGGTACGCGCCAGGAATTTGAAGACAAGTTCATAAGCCTTTACGCAAACAACAAAAGTCTGATGGGTTATCTGAGAGAAACCGGCATGCCGATACCGCGCTACTTTATGACCACTGCCGAAACCGCCCTCAATCTTAAGCTGCAAAAGATGTTCACCTCGGAAACGATCGATACCGGCAGGCTGAAGGAAGATGCCGGCGAGATCGGAATCTGGAATATCGCTCTGGACAGGGTTGCTCTGGAATTCATCATCCGCCGCAGAACGGAAAAGATGATGGCCGCTCTGCTGGAAGAGCCGGAAAATGCCCGGCGTTTATCCGAGGTCCTGGTGCTGGTCGAGGCGATAGCGTCACTCCCGGTTGTGGTGAATCTCTGGCAGACCCAGAACATGTACTGGACTATGCTGCAGGCTCTTGCGTCCGAACTTCTCGCGGGGGATGAAGACACGAGCGATCGAAATTCGTGGCGCAGCGCGGTCAGAAATCTCGGAAAACTGCTCTTTTTCAATGTTCCTGAGGTATTGGCGGTTGCAAAGGGTGAGATATCCCAGGGATCAATGACGGTTTATGGAATGAAAAACGGTTTCATGCTTGCACATCCGGGGTAAATCCGGACACGCCGTCCTCCGAATCACCTTTAAAGAAGAAGATTTCAGCCGGTTGATCAACCCACTCAATTTTCGGTGGGCAAAAAATTTGACTTTTTGCATTTGTTTTCATGAACAGCCAGATAAAAATGTTGAATCCATCTATAATCACTGTGGTTTTTCAATTTTCAGTTTCGTCATGCGGGCTCGCAGGGTACTCCGGTCAAGACCGAGAATCTCGGAGGCACTGCCTTTGCCGCTGATTTTCCACCTGGTCTGTTCAAGCACCCGAAGGATATATTCCCGTTCAACGGATTCCAGGGTATTGGCACTGGGACTCGAAAATTTGAATGGCCTTTTGAGATCGTCGGCCAGCCGCAATTTTGGGCCTGACGAATTGATTACCGCACGTTCAAGGACGTTTTCCAGTTCCCGGATATTTCCCGGCCAGTGGTAATCCTGCAGCGCGGCCATGACACTTACCGGGATGATGTCAATGGTCTTGCCCATTCGCTTGGCAATCGTTTTTACATAAAAATAGACAAGAAGCGGTATGTCTTCCAGGCGATCCCGGAGGGGCGGCATGGTAATCGGAAAAACATTCAAGCGATACCAGAGATCCTCTCGGAACCGGCCCCTTCGGACTTCCTCTTCAAGGTTGCGGTTTGTCGCGGCAATAATCCGGGTATCGACTTTGATGGTGTGGGAGCTGCCCAGCCGCTCAAACTCGCCATCCTGGATAAATCTGAGCAGCTTTGCCTGCAATTCGAACGGCAGTTCGCCGATTTCGTCAAGAAAAAGGGTTGCGCCGTTAGCGACTTCAAACCGCCCGAGATGTCTGGACCAGGAGCCGGTGAAAGAACCCTTTTCATGACCGAACAATTCGCTTTCGATAAGGTTCGCCGGCAAGGTGGCGCAATTCACTTTGATCATGGCGCGATTTTTACGCAGGCTCAAATCGTGAACGGCCCGAGCCATCAGCTCCTTGCCGGTTCCCGTCTCGCCGAGTATGAGGACCGTCGTATTGCTGCCGGCAATCTGCTTTATTTTATAGAGCACGTATTTGAGCGTATCGCTTTGACCGATTATTTTTTCGTGGTTGTTTTCGAGCTTAATCTCTGCCTGAAGATAGGCTCTTTCCGCTTCCAGAAGGTCCCTCAATTCCTGGATTTCGATAAGGGCGGCTTCAGCATTCTCTTGTTTTTTTTCGGCTTCTTTTCTTGCGGCGATTAGTTCGACCGTCCGCTTTTGGACGAGTTCTTCCAGATCTCTCCGGTGATCTTCACGGTCCGTCACATCTTCGATGGTAATGAGGATCAGCTGAGTCCGGTTCGATTCCGGGTGGATATACCTTGCATGTATGTGCATTATTTTTCGGCCGATGTTCTTAAAGGTATGCTCCACCTCATGGTTGTCGCAGATGAGTTTTTCAGGAAGAGTTACTTCCAGCATTTCCCTTAGTTTTTGGATGTTCCACTGCCTGTCGTCAAGATCATATATCTGCATTCCCGGAGTCTCGTCCGGGTTTACGCCGAACGTCCGGTAAAAGGATCGATTGGCCTTTACAAACATTAGGTCAGCATCAAGGATGACCAAAGGTTCGCGAATCGAATCCAGGATGCTGTCGAAAACCTGAACAAAGGCTTGTAATCTTCGCCGATCTTTTACAGACTTCATAGAGCACTTCCATTTGCAGACGCTTTTACGACTGGGAGCTGACTCCTAGGGATCCACCTTGGTCATTAATAATACAATTTGTGTTTTTATTGATCAATAAATAAGTTAGGTTGATAAATTTGCCGCCCTGCCGATGGTCTTCGAACTATGTCTGCAGGAGCATTATGTTGTGTTTAATGCGGTGCATGCGGGAAGAAAGATAGTACTTATATTCTCGACTATCGGCCGGGACGGGGGAGCAATAGAGCCTGCGGATTTATGATTATGCGGTTCCAGTTGAGACGATATCATTTTGATAAATTTCATAAATATGACAAAAAATTTACCTGTCGCGATTACCTGTATCGCTCTGATTGCCGCTGCAGCACTCTGGATGAGAGGTTTTCTGCAGTCGCCGATGGTCCATCCGGAGCGCAAGGTCGAGGGAAAATTCATCGCCGGCTCTCGTCAGGCCGATGCCCCCAATCCCCAGCGGGAAAAGATCCTGGCCGCGAGTTATTGGCAGCGGTATCGCGATATTCGGGAGAATGGCCATTGGGGTGAGAAGGGGTCGATGGGCATTTGGGGACCACGGGATCACTTCCGCAAGCATGGCAAGCGTGAGGGGAGAATCTTTGCGCCAATCATCAAGGCGGAAGATGCGGCGAGCGAAAAACGGCTGGCGGAATCTTACTGGAAGAGGTATCCTGATGTCAGGAATAGTTCTGTCTGGGGTAAGGAATCCGACTTGCAATTATTAGGGCCAAGGGATCATTTCATCCATATCGGCCGCTTTGAGGGCAGGATCTGGGAGCAGGCCGAGAACACCGGAGAGTGAGTGCCATGAATGACTTCGACCACACATCTCTTTTGGAAACTTTTCGCGATGCGACCGAAGAGCACATAGCCGAACAGCTTGACGGTCTCGTCCGCTTCATGGGTGAGCGAAACTTTTGTCAAGAGGCCGCCAGGCAACTGGTGTTGTTTGCCAGACCGGAAATTGCCATTCCCAACAGCCTCGATCGTTTTGCCCCTCTGGTTCGTGAAGGGATAGAATTTTTTCTGTCCGGTATCTCCTACCACAGACTGCGCCGGGTATTGTTGAGTCTTTTCCTTCTTCGCAACTCGAAAGATCCGGGTGAGCGGTTGCTGCATCTCGCCCTCCATTTTCCAACCCTGCATAAACTGGGGCAGATCATTGCCCGCAATCCGCATCTCGAGCCGGAAGTGAAAAGATGGCTTGTCGGTCTGGAACAGGGCAACTACGGTACCGACCCGGCTGTGCAGGTGCGCTCCATTCGCGAGCAGCTGGCAAGGCTTGGTTCACCTCCTCAGGTTGTGATCTCTCCGCAGATCATTGCCGAGGCAAGTGTGGCCACTGTGCTGCCCTTCAGCTGCAGGGATTCTGTCGACGGCAGGGAAGACAGGGGCGTGTTCAAGATTCTGAAACCGGGTATCGAAGAAGATTTGCGGGAAGAGCTGGATGTATTGGCGTGCACCTTCTCGTTTCTCGAAGAAAACAGGCGGCGCTTTGGCCTGCAGGAGATGAAGCTTAACAGTGTTTTCCAGGAGATCCGGGAAGGTATGGCGAGAGAAATCAATCTTTCAGCCGAGCAGGAATATCTGGCGGAAGCTGTAAAGGTGTATGACCAGGTAACGGGAGTACAGATCCCCAAACCGGCACCTTTCAGTACCCCGGACATGACTTCCATGGAATATATCGACGGTGTGAGGATTGGCGATATCGAGTTGACGAAACAGCAGGGGATGGTGCTTGCCCGCTCGATCTTCGAGGCAATCCTCTGCGTCCCGCTTTTTGCAAGACAAGAACTGGCTTTGTTTCATGGCGATCCCCATGCCGGCAATATCCTGATTGTTCCGGGGAACGACCGGAAAATCTTTGACATTGCCCTGCTCGACTGGACCCTGGCCGGACACCTGTCGAAACGGCAGCGTGTCCTTGTCATGGAGTTGCTCCTTGGGATAATGAAAAATGACAGCCGAACTCTTGCCGGTATAATAGAAGCCCTCAGTTTACCAAAGGAGACGGAAGAGCAGGGGATGGACTGGGCGCGCCTTGCAGGTGAGATACAGAGGCTTTTAGCCGCCGAGGAGTATCTTGCCTGTGATCCGCTGAAAAGATCTTTCCTGCTGCTGGAGACAATGACCCTTGAAGGCGTTGTCTTTCCTTCTGAACTGATCCTTTTTCGCAAATCCTTTTTTACCCTGGAAGGGGTCTTGCATGATATATCCGCTGGTTTTGCCATGGGCGAAGCGATGGAGCGCTATCTCGCCCGGCTTCTGCTGAAGGAATTGCCCCTGCGTTTCACTACTCTGATATTGCCTGCAGCCGACAGGCCGGAGCTGTATCAGACCCTGCTTTCCAACAGAACACTGCAAGATCTTACACTTTGCCAGGCTATTACCTTCTGGCAGAAGACGATGCGGCAGAACACCAGCCTGATCGAGGCCCAGATCAGGTTTTCTGTCGATCTTTTTTTATTCTTATCCAGAAGATATATATAACCTATATATAACCCACCGCACCTGCTGGAACCTTTATGCCGGCTCTTTTCGATACACTTTCTTTATGGAAAGGTTTGACCCCTGCAATTTTTGCCGAGGCAAGGGAGCCCCCGAAATGTTTTTCCGGGAGCCACGTCGCAATCATGCTCTCGCTTCCCTCGACGATCTCTATCCGCACATCCTGAAAACCTGCTTCTATCAACATCTTGTTCAGGTTTTCGACTTCCTCGGCTCCTCCCATGCAGGCCGATATTAAAGCAAGATCTTTTTTCGTCTCGGTCGGGAGGGGAGACGTAGCGACAATGTCGCTGACGGTGAGTCTGCCGCCATTCTTGAGCACCCGAAAAGCTTCATCGAATACCTGCTGTTTTTGCGGCGAGAGATTGATCACACAGTTGGAAATTATTACATCAATGCTTTGGTCGGCGACCGGGAGATGCTCGATTTCACCGAGCCTGAATTCTACATTTTCAATTTTCTCATTATCGGCAGCGGCTCGTGCCTTGCTCACCATTTCAGGTGTCATGTCCACCCCTATGACTCTGCCGTTTTCGCCAACGGCACGGGCGGCGAGAAAACAATCGAAACCGCCGCCGCTCCCCAGGTCAAGCACCGTCTCACCTTGCTGTAATGAAGCAAGAGCGAGCGGGTTGCCGCAGCCAAGGCCCATATTCGATCCTTCGGGCGCCTGCCTGATATCCTCATTGGTGTATCCCAGATAGGTGGCGATCTCCGGCCAAGCCTTGCTTTTGCGTCCTCCGCAGCAGCCTCCTTTCTCCCCGCATGAGTTCGGCTGTGGCTGCTGTCCGCACGCCGCTTCCGCATATCTTTTTCTCACTGTCTCACGAATCTGTTCTGCATTTATTGTTTCCATGGTGTCCTTCATGATACGAATATTCGACAATATTCGAATTAATTGAATAAAAAAAACCAGAGATTTTCTATACCTTGAAAAAGCCCTCCAGCTCTTTGATAATCTCAGGGTCAACCCAGCATTCGATCTTTTGCCCGGCCCTCTGCATCTTGATAAGGCCGGCCTGGCGAAGTTCTTTGATATGATGGGAAACCGTGGACGCGACTATGTTCAGATCACCGGCCAGATCGCCGACACTTCTGCTTTCCGGCGCTTCAACGGTCCAGATCGTTCCAGGGGCACAGCATGAAACCAGGCGAAGGAAGATTTTCAACCGATGGGGGTTGGAAAGAGCCTTAAAGATTTCGGCATATCGTTCGATATCTGTATCGCTTTTTAAGTTCGACATGTTTCGAAATATAGAAATGATCGGGTTGGTTGTCAAGACTTTTTAAATTGACTCCCTCTTTTCAAAGCGTCAGCGTGAACACTGTGCCCGTGCCGTTCTCCGTGGTGCCGACGGCGATCGTGCCGTGGTGGTGTTCGACGATGGTGCGGACGACATAGAGACCGAGCCCCAGATGCGGTTGCTTGTCCTTTTGTCGGCCGAAGGAGACCATCGAGTTGAAGATCTGGTTCTGCTGCTCTTTCGGGATGGTCGGTCCCTCATTGGCGACCTGCAGCAGGATGGCGCCATTGTGCTCCGTCAGGATGATCTCGATGGCGGTTCCTTCCGTATGAAAGGAGACCGCGTTTTCGATGAGTTTGTCGAGCATCTGATGGATGCGGGCGGGATCGCCGTGCAGGGTGATCGGTGCCGCCGGCTTCCGGTACTTGAATTCGACGGTCGGGAAGGCCGGCTGCCAGCTGTGGAGAAACCACATCTCTATTGCCGTATCGAGTAAAAAATCCTCTTTGAAATCCATCTCCAGGGCTTGCTTCAGGCTCGTCGCGTCGCGCACGGCGGTGAGCAGGTTTTCCAGTCGGGACACATCCTCCAGGGCCCAGTCCAAATACTCGGTGATATGTTGCGGCGGATTTTCCATCTCTCTTGCCATGTTCTTCAGCGAGGCCGAGATGCCGGCCAGGGGGGTGCGCATTTCATGTTCGAGGTTGTCGGCCATTTTTTCGCGGTATTCCGTCTGGCTCTGCAGTTGGCGGAGCATAACCGTCAGGGTCCGGGAAAGGTCGCCGATCTCGTCCCGGGCTGCCATCGGCGCGATAGTCGTGCGGATTTGCCCGCTGTCGCTGATCGCATTCGCCGCCTGATTGCCCAGGCGGCGAATGCGGGAGGAGAGCCTCGAGGCAAAGAGGATAAGACCGACGCCTCCGAAGACGAAGGCGATAATGGTCAGCGTCAGCGATTCCTCGATAACCTTGTTCTGCAGGGCGAGGATGGAGTTGGTGGTTTGTTCGACCACGACCGCGCCGAGAATTTTTTTGTCTTCCCGCAGGGGAACGATGGCTGCCATGATTTCTGCCTGGCCGTCATTTCCGGTATAACTGGTGACGCTTGAGGTTCCTTCGAGCGCCTCTTTTACTCCGGCAAGATCAAGCGTTGACGATGCGGCTACGGCTTGATTGAACTCCGCGGCAAAGGGACGGTTGAAAAAGCGGTAGAAAGGGGAAAAAAATTGGTAGGTAAGGGAACTAAAAGTGGTCAGAAAAGAAGAAGAAAAGGCAGCCCCCGGGGCCGTCTCTTCGGCAAGGCTGCCAAAGCTTGCCCGCACCCGACGATTGGTGTCGACGATCAGAACCCGGGAGTGGGGGCGGTCAAGCGACTTGAGGATTTCTTCGATAGCCTGGGAAGGCGTCAGCAGCCAGCCCAGTTTGCCGCCATTTTCGGCGGTGGCGGTGCCGACCAGAGCGGTTGTCCGGCGCTCGATGGTTTCGTCCACATCGGCGATGGCGAAGGCCAGTTTTCGACCCACCATCTCGATTGGCATCCTGATCTCCAGGATGTAGCCGTCCTCCGATTCAACCCACATTCCCTGGATTCGAGGTTCCATGCGTTCCGGGATGTTGATTCGGCTGTCTTCAGGCATCAGGTACCCGTTTACCCAGCCGGGCTGGGTGGCAGTCAAAAGGTACTGGTGCAGCCGGCCCTGCTGATCTTCCACGCCGATCTGCAGGTGGTCCGAGAGGTCCTGGCGTGCGGAATCGGGCTGGCGGTATATCACCTTGTCGTCGGTCACCAGAAAAATGGCAAAGAGATATTCCCCTCTGATTCCGGTGAGATGCCGATAGTGCAGCGATTCATGGCGGTAGGTTTCAGGCGAGAAGAGGAGGTGCTCCTCGCCGAAAATGCGGGCCTGTTTGAGCTCCGGCTGCCAGTCTTCGGTCTTGCCGTTGATGCGTATCGGGTTGCTGAGCTGGAAGAGATAGAGGTCGCGGGTCGGGCTCAGGGAATGGAACAGCTCCCGGTCAAAGAGTCCGGTGCGGCCGGAAAGGGCCGAGGCGACCGCCCTGGCGGAAAACAGCATGGTTTCCTTGCGGCTTTGCATCAGATCCTGCTTGATCAGCTCGCTGAACCTGAAACCGGTCAGGGGAATGAACAGCAGGAGAAGGGAGACCAGCGTCAGTTTGAGCCGCAGGGAAAAACGCATGGCCTAGCCCGCCAGCCAGCGGTAGCCCATGCCGTATTCCGTCCTGATTGCATCGAATGTCGGATCAACCTCTCGAAATTTATCGCGAATACGGCGAATATGGGCGGTGATGGCATTATTGGTGACCACCACGTTGGCGGCGGCCATGAGCTGATCGTGGGATTTGACATGTCCGGGGATTTTAGCCAGAGAGTGCAGCAGCCAGAACTCCGTCAGGGTCAGATCGATCAGCTTGTCCTGCCAGAACACCTGCTTGCGCTCATTGTGGATCTTCAGCCTGCCCGTTTCAAAGATATGATCGCCGCTTGTCGCCAGGTTTGTGCTGAGCGACTCGACGATCTTGAAGAGTGCGGATATCCGCACCGGCAGAAAATCAAGGGTGGTGGTGTTCTTGGTCAGATAGTCCCAGGCCCCGAGCCGCAGCCCGCTGACGCGGTCGAGATCGGAATCCCGGGCGGTGAGAAAAATAATCGGGATGGTCGGCGATTGCCGGCGCAATTCCCGGCACAGCTCGAAACCTCCCTCCATCTCGCCTTGCAGCATGATATCGAGGATGGCCAGGTCCGGCAGCTGCCGGCCGAAGGCGGCAAGGGCCTGCAGCCGGCCGGCATAGCTGGATACCAGGTATCCGTCTCGTTCCAGGGCTTTCGTATAGTTGGCCCGGAGCAGATCGTCATCTTCAACAAGGGCGATGGTGTACGTCATGTATCTATCGTGTGTTCTGAATCTATGGGAGAAGCCGCCAGCCGAAGAGAAAAACATACCCAACTCATCGTTCTTTTGCCACTTGATCTTCATCCCCTGTCATAATTGATCATTTTCCATCGTCGGCTTGTCACAATCGGTTCAGCGCCCTGTCATGATTCTCCTGTTTACTGACAAAGATGGAACGCACATGCCAGGAAACAATCATTACAGGGAGAAACGACGATGAAAGAAAAAGGGAGCGAACACAAGGCAAATCGGCCCCGGGCACTGCTTGATCCCGGCAATCTGCTGCTGCTGGGATATATCACGGTGTTAGTCTGCTTTCTGCTGCTCGGCAGCCTGGCGGACAGTGGGGCGGCGGTGAGTGAGGAGACTGAAGGGCTTCAACCCGAAGAGGTGCGCCGGGGCGAACTGCTGGTTGCCATGGAGGACGGCCGGTTGCAGCCCGCTCCGCTGTTGTCCCAGCAGGTCCGCATGAAGATCAGCGGGATCGTGGCAAGGGTCGTGGTCGAGCAGCATTTTGTCAATACCGGCGAGAACTGGATTGAGGCGGTGTATGTCTTTCCGCTGCCGGATGAGAGCAGCGTCGATCATCTTCAGCTTCGGGTAGGGGAGAGGCTTCTTGAAGGCCGGATCATGGAAAAGGAGGAAGCCGAAAAGACCCATGAAAAAGCCAGAAGCGAAGGACGAAAGAGCTCGCTTCTGGTACAGAATCGGGCGAATATCTTCACCACCCGGGTTGCCAATATCGGCCCAGGTGAAGAAGTCACCGTCGAAATCGAATATCAGCAAACGGTCATGTTTGCCGACGGAACCTTCTCGTTGCGTTTCCCCATGGTGGTCGGTCCACGCTATATTCCCGGCCATCCTCTTAAAGAAGATGCGGCGCAGCCGGTGTATGTCAATGCAACCGGTTGGGCGAAAAACACCGATCAGGTCGCCGACGCCGCCGAGATCACGCCGCCGGTCGACCTTGAAGAAAAAACGACGATTCCGGTCGATTTAACTGTCGACCTGGCGGCAGGTATCCCTCTCTCCCGCATCAACTCCCTCTATCACGGCATTCTCTCCGAAGAGGTGGGCGAGGGACATTATGCCATCAGGCTGACCGGGGAGGTCAAAGCCGACAGGGATTTTGTCCTGGAATGGCAACCGGCCCAGGCCGATGATGCCAGGGCGGCGCTTTTCGCCGAGACCCTTGGTAACGACCAGTATATGCTCTTGATGCTTATGCCGCCGCAGGCGATAGAGGCAAGCCCGGTCCCGCGTGAAGTGATCTTTATCCTCGATGTATCCGGCTCGATGGCAGGCACTTCCATCCTGCAGGCGAAAGCGGCAATTTCTCTGGCACTGGGCAGATTGCGTCCGGCGGACCACTTTAATCTTATCGTCTTCAACAACAGCGCCTGGGCGCTCTTTCAAAATGCCAAACCCGCCGATCGAGCCCATCTGGAAGAGGCCAGGCGGTTTATCGACCAGCTCAAGGCGGACGGCGGTACCGAGATGAAATCCGCCCTGCTGCTGGCCCTGGACGGGTCGCACCATCATAGTCGGCTTCGTCAGGTGGTATTTCTGACAGACGGGGCGGTCGGCAATGAGGATGCACTCCTCAATATCATTTCCAGACGGCTGGGTGATTCGCGGCTCTTTACCGTTGGAATCGGTTCCGCTCCCAACTCCTATTTCATGACGCGGGCAGCGACAATGGGCCGGGGAACCTTCGCCTTTATCGGTTCGGATACCGAAGTGAAAGATAAAATGACAAATCTCTTTGCCAAGCTCGAAAACCCGGTAATTGCCGATCTGAAGCTGGAACTTGCCGGCAGTGAACGGGATGTGGAAGCGTATCCGTCACCTTTACCCGATTTATATCTTGGCGAACCGCTGGTGCTCGCAGTCCGGACCGGCTGGGAAAATGCTGTTCTGCGTCTCACCGGCACCCGGCTCGGCAAGCCGTGGGAGACCTTTGTCGATACCGCCACCTTTGGTCCGCGCGAGGGGATCGCCGGGCTCTGGGCGAGGAAGAAGATTCGCGCGCAGATGGAGGCCTTGGCCCTGGGGGCTGATCCGGGGAAGGTCCGTGAGGTGGTTGTGCAAACCGCACTTGCGCATCATCTGGTCAGTAAATACACAAGCCTTGTCGCGGTAGACAGTCAGGTCAGCAGGCCTCCGGATGAAAAGACTGTGCCTGAGGCAATCAAGACTCATCTGCCCCAGGGGTGGCAGGCCTCTGCGGTCTTCGGCGGTGGGGCGAAGACCGCCACGCCCGCTTCGCTCAGGTTACTGCTCGGCTGTATATTTTTGGCTGCCGCCAGTTTGATCACTCTTCTCAGGAAGCGAAGATGGCAAAATTATTTTCGAGAGTGAGCGGTGGTCTGGTTGTCGCCGGCATCCTGTGCTTTGCCGGCGGATTCTGGATTCCCGCCAAGGCCATCGTTGCGCAGTACCTGTTGCAGCGGGCCTGGCAGCAATCTGTCGTCACCGGTGCCACGGTAAAGGCCTGGCCCTGGGCCGACACCTGGCCGGTCGGCAGGCTGCAGGTTGACCGGCTGGGGATCGATCTTATCGTCCTTGAAGGGGAGAGCGGCGAAGTCCTGGCCTTTGGCCCCGGCCATCTTCCCCAAAGCAGTTCACCCGGCACAGAGGGGCACTGCATTCTTGCCGGTCACCGGGATACGAGTTTTGCTTTTTTACGCGAACTGCAAGAGGGCGATGTACTGCTGGTGCATGGCAAAAGCGGGAAACGGATCTACCATGTGCAGACCACCACGGTGGTCCGGGCCGAAGATTTGTATCTGGACCGGGAAAGAGCGGAACTTTTGACCCTTATCACCTGTTTTCCCTTTGAGGCCGTCATGCCGGGCACGCCTCTTCGCTTTGTGGTTACGGCGGAGGCGGAGAGTGTTGCCGCCGGGATTGAGAGGAGGCTTTTGGTTGAAAAAACCTCAAATCGTGGTAGGAAACATTGAAAAGCCGAAGGGCCGGTAACTGAATCCCGGAACAGGAGATGCCATAATTTTGCAGGGAGAGAGTGTGCAGGATCATAAAATTACAAAAATACTTGTGTCTGAAGAAGAAATACGAGCGATCGTGCAGCGCCTCGGCTCGGAAATCACGTCTCATTATCACGGAATCGAGAAAGAATTGATGGTTGTCGGCCTGTTGCGCGGATCTTTTATCTTCATGGCCGATCTGGTGCGGCAGATAAAGGTGCCGATGGTGGTCGATTTCATGACCTTGTCAAGCTATGGCGATGGAACTGTAAGCAGTGGGGATATAAAGGTTGTGATGGATCTCGATTCTTCCATTGAGGACCGGGATGTTCTCCTGGTCGAAGACATTGTCGATACCGGCCGAACCTTCAGCAAGGTTATCCGAATGCTGCGCAACCGCAATCCGCGCTCCCTGAAGATCTGCACCTTCCTCAACAAGCCGGAAACGAGGCAGGTGGATATTCAGATCAATTTCTGCGGTGTCGATATCCCGAACGAGTTTGCCGTCGGATATGGTCTCGATTACGCGCAAGGGTACCGGAATCTCCCCTATGTCGGGGTATTACAGCCGTGATACCCTGCTTTCTTCTGCTCTTTCCAGGCTTGACACCATATTCCTTATGGCGGTGTGAAGTGGTAAATTCCGAAGATCCCGGCGGGGCCTCCTCTCCGGGCGTTCTATTGAACCAGGTGATTCACAAGTGCCAGGCTGAGTTTCTCCACCGCATCTTCAAGCGTTGAGAGATCCCTGCAAAGAACCTTCTCGGCGGCCAATATAACCCCTTGATCGGTGTGTATGATCCGAGCATTAATTTCAACTGTATCCAAAAATTGAATGACTGTACCCGTAACAATTTTATCGACGCCCAGCATGCGACCGGTCCGGGTTGCTTGCGCCTGATCCACCAGCCCGCTTTGATTCAGTTTCTGCTCCTCCAGCAACTCCTTCACCAGACGACGTTCGACAACTTCCAGACGTTTGTCGTTGACCAGGGCCGTACTCATCCATTCGGCCACGATATGATCTATGTGGGGTGGAAGAGTATCTCCTTCGACTTCGAAAGTAGAAACGGCCACTTTTATGGGGTCAGCCATTGTCGGTGAAACCGAAGAGAGGATCAACACCCCAAGCATCGCCAACACGACGCTTCCTGTCCTACGTATCATCTTTCCGCTCCTTCCCTTAGTCTATATTCTGCAGGAAATCCGTCCTGTTCTCTGGATAAACACTGGATAATATACTCAGCCTATAGTGTCCTTCCAGCATTATCAAGATCTTTTCTTCTCGTATCATTGATCTACACCTTCCGCAGGCTTGATGGTCGACGTGCTCATCCGAGTTCTTGTGTATTGATAGTATTAACTATCAATATATTATCATTTGCCTCTTATTGATCACCCTTGGATTCTTCTTAATGTAAAGGTACACAAAGAATCACAGGGAGATGATCATGAAAAGATTACTGCTGTTTGCCATACTGGTTGTTGCCATGACCGGATGCTCGACGAAAGACGTTGGGCAATATGCCGGCAACAGGCCTCAACTTGATCTTTATTCCTATTTTCAAGGCGCAACCAAGAGCTGGGGCATTGTTCAAGACCGAGAGAGAGGAGTAATGCCATGTTCAGAACAGTGACTCTGTTCATATTGGTTTTATCTGCGCCGATGGCAGGATGGGCGATGATTGACGATATGGTTCCGCAAGGGAATGGAATTGCAAAGTATCTGGGGTTTATAACCGTATATCGGGCGACCCTTCTTACCGGTGCGGAAATGAAGGAAGATGAGGTTCTCAGGGAGTCGACCTCTCGTTGCCTGAAGCTGCAGTACGAGGTTTCCGTAAAGGCCGAGGACTTTGTGTTGGCCGCCGACACCGTGCTGGCGAGACAACACAGTGCGGCAACCCTTTCCCGGCTGAAAAACGACATCGAGCGGCTGCACCGAGGCTACACCGACGTTAAAGCCGGTGATGTCTATACCATGTGCTATTCAGCCGTCGACCGGACGACCAGGCTGGCGCTGAACGGTTTGGAACAGGTGGCGGTATCTTCAGCGGAATTCGCTTCGATTTACTTCGGCATCTGGCTTGGACCGGAAAAACCGCTGGATGATCGCCTGAGAAAAAATCTTATGGAAAGTCGCTAAGATGGAGACAGTATGGAAAATTTTCTTAAGACCTACAAGTTGCTGAATGCGGGAAATCTCGAACTCCTCGAAAACATATACAGCGATGATATACGCTTTGTCGATCCGGCCCATGAGATTGTTGGTCTTGCGCGGCTGAAGGAATACTTTGCCGATCTGTATGCCAACGTTACCTCAATCGAATTCGAATTCCTGCACGAGATCCGTTTGGGCGACGAAGGCTATGTCCAGTGGCGGATGACCTTTTCGCACAGGTTTCTCAAGGGCGGTCGGCCCATCAACGTCGAAGGCGCCAGCTATGTGCAGTTCGACATCTCCAACAAGGTTTGCTCTCACCGGGACTATTTCGATCTTGGGGCGATGCTCTACGAACAGCTTCCGGTTCTCGGCACGGTAGTAATCGCGCTGAAAAGGAGAATGAGGCAATGAAGATACTGGTAACGGGAGCGACATCGGGAATCGGCAGGCAACTAGCCATCGATTACCATAAGCTGAAAAATGAAGTGTGGGCCATCGGTCGAAATGAAAGTCAATTGAACGAACTGGAGAGCCTGGGGCTCCATACCGCGAGAGTGGATTTGAACGATCGTGAGGCAAGCCTTGCCTGGTTTGCCGGTTTGACTTCGCTGGATCTGGCCGTCCTCAATGCCGGAACCTGCGAGTACATCGACCTGCCGGACTTTGACAGCAGGCTGGTGAGGCGGGTGATGCGGGGCAATGTTGAGTCGATGGCGGTCAGCATCGAGGGAGTACTGCCCCTGTTGCGCAAGGGTGTAAAACCGCATCTGGTGGGTGTTGGCTCATCGGCAGCTTATGTACCCCTGCCAAGGGCCGAGGCCTACGGCGCATCGAAGGCGGCAGTTGCTTATCTGATCGATGCCCTGCGCATCGATCTGCAGCGGGAAGGAATCGATGTCAGCTTGGTCTCGCCTGGCTTTGTCAAGACACCGCTGACCGATCGCAACGACTTCCCCATGCCTTTTCGCGTAACTGTCGAGGAGGCAAGCTTTGCCATTCGACAAGGAATCGCCAGACGCCGCGCAGAGGTTCATTTTCCCCGCAGATTCACATTGCCGCTCAAGCTCCTTGCCTGGTTGCCCCGTACCCTGTGGAGCCGCCTGGCCCAATATATGGTGAATCCATGAAATCCAGAAACATTGCCATTATAGGCACCGGTATCGCCGGTTTGACCTGTGGATATTACCTCAGCCGCAACCACCAGGTGAGCTTGTTTGAGGCAGCGGATTATATCGGCGGCCACACCCACACCGTCGAGGTGGAAAAAGAGGGGGAACTTTCGCTCATCGACACCGGTTTCATCGTCTTCAACGATCGCACCTACCCGAACTTCATCCGCCTGATGAAGGAAATCGGCGTTGTCGGCCAGGCGACCGAGATGAGCTTTTCGGTGCGCAACGAACAGCTCGGCCTCGAATACAACGGCGGCACTTTTGACGGGCTCTTCGCCCAGAGAAAAAATGTGATGAGCCCTCGATTCCTTCGGATGCTCTACGAAATAGCCTCGTTCAACAAAGAGGTGCGACGGGCGGCGGTAGACGGCAGCCACCGCACCCTGGGCGAGTTTCTCAGCGGTTCGCGGTACGGTGCGATGTTTCGCGACAATTACCTCCTGCCCATGGTGTCGGCGATCTGGTCGATGGGGCTCGACGATTGTTATGATTTTCCATTGCCGCTCTTTGTCCGTTTTTTCGACAACCACGGCCTGCTCGACCTGACCAACCGGCCCCAGTGGCGCACGATTATAGGAGGATCGAGCAGCTATATTGCACCGCTTACCAGCGGCTTTGCCGACCGAATCCGTCTCAATACAGCTGTGACAGGCGTTCTGCGACAGAGTGAGCAACTGCTGGTTCAGACCGCAGGCGAACAGGAGCGTTTCGATGAGGTAATCATGGCCTGCCATGGCGATCAGGCTCTCCGCCTTCTGGCCGAGCCGACACCAGAGGAAGAGAAGGTGCTCGGTGCTTTTCGTTTTGCCGACAATGAGGTGGTGCTCCATACCGATATCTCTCATCTGCCGAGAAGCAGACGGGCCTGGGCCAGCTGGAATTACCGGATGGTCGACACCGCCAAAAAACACACCGCCCTCACTTATGACATGAATATCCTGCAGCGACTCGAGAAGCGACACACGTATCTGGTCACCCTCAACCAGGAGATTGATAAGAGACATGTTTTGGCCAGGTTCAACTACAGCCATCCGGTGTACAGCCTGGCTGCCGTCGCCGCCCAGGAGCAGTGGGCGACGATCTCGGGCAGATCCGGCATCCATTTCTGCGGCGCCTACTGGCGCAACGGTTTCCACGAAGATGGCGTATTCAGCGCCCTGCGGGTCATTGAAGCGATGGGGGAAAAGCCATGAATTCGGCATTCTACGTAGGCACGATAGGACACCGACGGTTCATCCCCAGGGAACATCGCTTCTCCTACCACTTTTTCATGTGGTATCTCGATCTGGACGAGATTGACAGCCTGCCATCAATTTTTCCCTGGTTTTCCGCGGGAGGCGCGGCCTTCAACCGGTTCCATCGACCAGACTACTATGGCGATCCGAAAAGTTCTCTGTCCCGGGCTATTCGCGACCGCATGGCCGAGCTGACCGGAGTGGCGGTGGAAGGCAGGGTGTGCGGGCTGATGAACCTGCGGACTCTTGGTCTCTATTTCAGCCCGGTGAACTTTTATTACGGTTTCGACAGTGAGGGGCGATGCAGCCACTTTCTGGCCGAAGTGTCTAACATTCCGTGGAACGAACGGCACCAGTATGCCGATCTCTTGACTGGAGCGGCGGAAGGCAATTTTACCCATCCAAAAGTCTTTCATGTATCGCCCTTTAATCCCCTCGATCAGCAGTATCGATGGCGGCTCACTCCGCCGGGTGAGTCGGTCGCCGTCGGACTTGAGGTTCACGACCGGCGGGGGCATATCTTTACGGCGGAACTGGAACTCTGCCGCCGTCCGCTGACGGCCCGCGAGATAGGAAAGCAACTGTTGAAAAAACCGGTAATGACCGCCTTTATCGTGGCGGGCATCTACTGGCAGGCCATGAAACTCTACATTAAAGGCGTACCCTATGTTCCCTACGCCAAGGAGACGATATGAACGGCGCAACCACCACAACCCAACCCTATACTCTTGCCGGCCGGCCGGTTTCCCTTGTCGATCGACTGGCGAGAAAAGCAGTTTTGAAAATGTTTGGCAGGATCAGCCACGGCCGACTGATCGTCGAAGAGGACAACCATAGTTTCACTTTCGGCGACGGGCAGAACCCGTTGCAGGCGCGGATATGCATCCATGCCCCCCAGGCTTACCGCAGGATCCTCATGGGGGGCTCCATCGGCGCAGGCGAAGCCTATATCGAAAAACTCTGGGATACCGATGACCTGACAAAATTGATACGGATTCTGGCGGCCAATATGGCGGTAGTGGATAAGATGGAGAAAGGCCTCGCCCTGCTGCAAAGGCCGTGGCAGATACTCGGCCATCTGCTCAGGCGCAACAACAGAAACGGGTCAAAGAAGAACATCCTGTCCCATTACGATCTCGGCAACGAGATGTATGCCACCTTTCTTGATCCGACCATGATGTACTCCTCGGCAATCTTTCCCCATCCCGAGGCAAGTCTTGAGGAGGCGGCCCTGCATAAACTTGAAGTCGTTTGCCGAAAGCTCGATCTGCAGCCGACCGACCATGTGATCGAGATCGGCAGCGGCTGGGGCGGCTTTGCCATGTATGCAGCCGGCCGTTACGGCTGCCGGGTAACCACCACTACTATTTCGGACGCTCAGTACCATGAGGCCAAGCGGCGGATCGAGGCGGCGGGACTCGGCGACCGTATTACTCTCTTACAGACCGATTATCGCGACCTGCAGGGCAGTTTCGATAAGCTGGTGTCAATCGAAATGATCGAAGCGGTGGGGCATTCCTATCTGCCTGGTTTCTTCACAAAGTGTGGCACGCTGCTGAAGGAGAACGGCAGGATGCTCCTCCAGGCGATAACCATCAGAGATCAGCAGTATCAGTCCTATGTCCGCAACGTCGACTTCATTCAGAAGCATATCTTTCCCGGTGGATGTCTGCCATCCAATACCCGGATGGCTGAATTGCTTTCCGACAAAACCGATATGGTGATCCGCCATATCGAAGATTACGGCCTCGACTATGCAAGGACGATCTGCGAGTGGAGGAGGCGCTTTAACGCCGCTTTTTCCGGTCTTAAAGCAGAAGGATACGACGAGAGATTTCGGCGTTTGTGGAATTTTTACTTTTCCTACTGTGAGGGCGGCTTTCTCGAGAGGTCGATCAGCGTTGTCCATGTCGTTGCCGAACGTCCGGGGGCTCCGCGGCCATGAACCTGCTGCTGAACATCGTCATCTACCAGGCGATCTGGCTGCTCTGCGTGCTTTTTGGCAATCTCGGGGCTCTGCTCAGCCTTCCCCTTCTGGTCCTGCATTTCGTTCTCTCAGCCACGAGGGCGGCTGACGCGCGGCTGATGGCGGCTCTGGTCGCTGGAGGCTTTATAATTGACGGCAGCCTGCAGGCGGCTGGAGTTCTTGCCCTTCGGGGATGGGGATGGCCGATCCCGATCTGGCTGGCAACTATCTGGCTTGGTCTCGCCACCCTTCCTCACCATAGCCTGTGGTGGATGCGATCCCGCCTTCTGGTCAATATCCTTTTCGGCGCACTTGGCGGACCTCTGGCCTACTGGGGCGGCATGCGACTCGGCGCGGCATCCTTTCCCGTCTCACTTGAATATTCCCTGCTCGTACTTGCAGTTGTTTGGGCGGTTTTATGGCCACTGGTCATGTCTTTTGCCGTCTGGGGCGGCTCTCGGCAATCCTGACAACTCGCTCTTGACAGAAAGGTCGACATATCATAAAAATCAGGAGGAATGACTTTCAATGCATGGAGATAACGATATGCCGCGTGAAGACCTGTACAGAGTGGTGGTTGATTCCCTGTCGGCCCATGTGGCGATTCTCGACGATCAGGGTGTGATCCTCGAGACCAACGATGCCTGGCAAAAATATGCCAGGGAGAATGGCATGAGAGAGGCCTATGACTGCGTCGGGCTCAACTATTTCACCATCTGCCGGATGGCCAGCCGGGATCCGGGCGACGATGCGGCCCTGGTTGCTAAAGGTATCAGTCAGGTTATGCAGGGCGTGCTCGACGAGTTTCTCCACCAGTATCCCTGCCATTCCCCCGACGAAAAAAGATGGTATGCCGTTCGTGTGGTACCCTACAGGGACGAGCAGGTCCACCGGGTGATCGTCACCCATGAAAATATCACGCCGATCATGCTGGTCCAGGAGGAACTGGTCCGCAAGGAGGCGGAAATCCGCAGTCAGGCCGAGCGGCTGGAGGAAACCAATATTGCCCTCAAGGTGTTGTTGCGGCAAAGAGACGAGGACAAAAATCGCATCGAGGAGACCATCTACGCCAATGTCGATCGCCTTGTGCTTCCTTATGTCGAGCGGTTGAAACAGAGTAAGCTGTCGGCAGCACAGCGGACCCTGGCGGAGATTATAGATACCAATCTTCGCGAGATCACCGCCTCCTTCCTCCATTCCCTCAGCAACCTCAAGGTCATCCTCACCCCTCAGGAGATCGAAGTGGCGGGGATGGTGCGGGGTGGCCGATCAAGCAAGGAAATAGCCGAAGTGCTGAACCTTTCGGTGAGCGGAGTCGATTTCCATCGCAAGAGTCTGCGCCGTAAACTGGGACTAACCCACGCTTCGACAAACCTCCGTTCTTATCTTCTTTCACTTGACTAATAGTTTTTGCTATCATTGTTCTATTATCTGTTCCCCATTGCATCCGCTCCGTTGTAGATCTATTGTGTAGCCATAGGGAACAGTAAAAGAAACTGTTCCCGTCAATTACAGACCTCAACTGCAGACACTCAACTCATTTTCGAGGTGCGATATGAAAGGTGATTTTAGTTCCCTGGTATGGGTAAATGATAAGGAAGGTCATGAGTATGTATGTACCATCGGCAGCAATGGCGATGAGAAGAAGGATTATGACTCGCTTAGCGATAGCGAGAGGGCAAGCTGTGTTAACACCAACGATTTTATCGGTACCGACCGCTGGTAAAGCGTAATTCCCCCCGCCTTACATGTTAGTGTAGAGGCGCTTCAAGCCCCCGTATCTTCGGATCGGGGGCTTTGGTGTTTTATTTTACCTCACCCATTTGCCGGGATTTCTTGCCGTGCACATTGAAAAACTTAAGCACTTCATCCACAAACAGGATGGAGCTGCTCGCCAGAAGAGCATATAACCAGTCTTCGAAGCGCAGTGGAACAGTGCCGAAAAGGGTCTGTCCGAGTTCCAGATAGACTGTACCGAGCTGCAGGATGATGGCGATGGAGAGCCCGAGGCAGAGCCAGCGGTTGCTGAAAAGCCCCAGCTGGAAGATGGACTGGGTGGAGGACCTGGCATTGAGTGCCTGGAACCATTGGAAAGCGGCGAGGGTGGTGAAGGCCATGGTGCGGGCATACTCATGTCCCAGGTCGAGATAATACCAGTACACGCCGATGACTCCTGCGGCCATGACCGGAGCAAGCAGAAGTATCCGGCGCAGAGTGATTTTATCCAGGATGCCTTCCTGTGGAGACCTCGGAGGACGATCCAGCACGTCCCGGTGTTTGGGTTCGACACCCAGCGGTATGGTACTGACGCCGTCGGTCAGCAGGTTGATCCACAGGATCATCACCGCAGTGACCGGCAGGGGCAAGCCAAGCAGGAGTGCAGTGACAAGGGTCAGCACCTCGCCCACGTTGGTGGTCAGGAGAAAGAAGACTACGCGGCGGAGATTATTGAAAATGCTTCGTCCTTCCTCGATGGCGGCGACAATCGTGGCAAAATTGTCGTCTGTCAGGACCATGTCCGCAGCCTCCCTGGCCACCTCGGTGCCGGACCTGCCCATGGCGATGCCGATGCTGGCGCTCTTGAGTGCCGGAGCGTCATTCACTCCGTCCCCCGTCATCGCGACGATTTCACCTTTTTCCTGCAGGGCCTGCATGATCCTGAGCTTATGGGCGGGGGAGACCCTGGCCATGACGTCTGTCCGCAGCACCTGGGACTTGAATTCCCTGTCGTCCATGGCGTCGATGGAATTGCCGGTCATGACCCATTCCTGCTCTCGCGCAATACCCACTTTTGCCCCTATGGCCCTGGCTGTGGACGCATGATCGCCCGTCAGCATGACCACTCGTATGCCGGCCTTATGGGCATCTGCTATCGACTGGACAGCCTCGGCCCGCGGTGGGTCGACCAGTCCCCACATTCCGGCAAGAGTCAGTCCCTGCTCCGCCTCCTCTCGTGAAAGATCTTGTTTTTCTGAGGAAAATACTCTCCACGCCGCCGCCACAACCCTCAGTCCTTCGGCCGCAAGGTCGTGATTGGCCTGCTCGAGCCGCTGCCTGATTTCATGATCGATCTCGACCAGTCCGCTGTTCTGGATGGTATGGGAGCAGAAGGCGAGAATTCGCTCAGGCGCCCCTTTTACGAGAAGGAGGCTGCGCCCCTCTGCGGGGAAGTCATGCAGGGTGGCCATGTACTTCTGCTCGCTTGAAAAGGGAAACTCCGCTGTCCGGGGATGGTCTTCCGCCAGCTTTCTGCAATCCATCCCCTTTTTTGCCGATACCACCAGCAGAGCGCCTTCGGTGGGGGAACCTTTAATGCTCCATCGGCCTTCTTCCTCCTCGAGTTCGGCTTCATTATCCAGACATCCTATCCGCAGAAGCATCTCCAGGCTTTCGCTTTCTTCGTCCTCTCCTGCCGTCAGCGGCCTGATTTCTCCTTCAGGAGCGTATCCTTCCCCTGTTACCTCGAAGAGTCTTTCCCCGGCAATTATCTTAACCACCGTCATCTCGTTTTCAGTGATCGTTCCGGTCTTGTCCGAGCAGATGACGGTGGTCGAACCCAGGGTCTCGACGGCCGGCAACCGCCGGATGACTGCGTTGCGTTCGGCCATGCGGCGGACCCCCAGGGCGAGGGTCACGCTGATAACTGCCGGAAGCCCTTCGGGGATGGCCGATACGGCAACCGCCACCGAGTACAGCAGCATTTCAGTTACATCGTAGCTACGGAGTATACCCAGGACAAAAACCGCTCCCGCCAGTAACAAGGCGAGCATGCCGATCTGGACGGATAATTTGCCCAGCCGACGCTGCAGCGGAGTCTGATCCCGTTCGACTCCTCTCATTTCGCCGGCTATGCTCCCCATTGAGGTAGCCATCCCCGTTGCCACGACCACGGCCTTTGCCCGTCCTCCGGTGACCAGGGTGGACATGAAGACCATGTTGGTGCGGTCTGCCAGTGAGGTATCCCTGGCGACGGTGCCCGTCTTCTTCAGCACAGGCTCGGATTCTCCGGTGAGGGCGGATTCGTCGACATGCATCTCCGAGGCATAGATGATTCTGGCATCGGCTGCGATTCGAGCGCCTCTCTCCAGGATAAGGACATCGCCTGGAACCACTTCCGTTGCTTCCAGGTCCTGGGTTCTACCTTCCCGCAGGACCTTGGCATGGGGTGCGGACAGGCTCTTCAAGGCTGAAAGGGCTTTTTCCGCCCGCCATTCCTGGACAAATCCCAAACCGGCGTTCAGGATGACTATTACGCCGATGATGAGCGAGTCGACAAGTTTTCCTGCGAGGAGAGAAACGGCAGCGGCAAGGAGAAGGAGATAAATGAGCGGGCTCTTGAACTGTTTGACGATATGGGAAAGAAGGCTCTCACCTTCCTCCCCAGTGAGTTCGTTTCGGCCAGTTTCTGCCAGTCTTTCAACGGCTGTTTTTCCTGATATTCCCTTGGGGCCTGAAGAGAGAAGAGTGAAAACTTCTTCCTCGGGAAGGGCATGCCACTTATGAGGTTTGTCTTGTTCCAATTTCCCTCCACCAGCACATTGGTCCAACCTTCAATTATCTCTAACAATCGATATTTGTTTTCTTCGGATGTGAATTGTCGCCCACTTCATCCAAAGACAAAAGCAAGTTTTGTGCCATGATGGAAAATGTCAGGGAGCGATGAAGGTGATACGGACTGTTGGGCTGCTGTCGTCACCAAAGAAACGATTTCTCTGTTGTCCTGCCGGAACGGACCCCAATTCTTGTGAGACAGGACAACATGGCTGAGAGAAGTACTCGTGAAGGATGATGATCGTATATTTATTGTGATTATATCAAGTATCAATATAATCGAAAACATTTGCATTGGAAGTCTATATAAAATAGTATGATAAGGGTTCCAAAAGGCCGTGTATTGTTGGTGCCGGATCTTCTAACCCTGCCTGGCGCCATTGTTATTCAACCCGCATCGTCAAACATGCACATCAAAGGAGGGAGTTTATGTCTTACACCAGAAGATTCATCGTCACTGTGTCGGCGGCGCTGTTTTTAACCTCATTGATCTTTTCCGGCCATCAGGCCGAGGCGGCAGACAAGGCGCGTTTGGCATTTTCCGGCGGACCCGACGGCGGGACCTTTCAGTATTTCTCAAATGCCATCTCTTCGCGTCTGTCCCGCATGCATGCCGATATGGAAGTGTCCAACATGGCTTCGGCCGGTTCGGTGGAAAACCTGCGGCGGGTAAACTCCGGTGATGCCGATTTCGGTATCGTCTATGCCGGGGACCTCTACCTCGGGCTGCACGGCAAATTGACCAACGATACCCGCCAGTACCCGAACGCCTATTCGCTTTCGTATCTCTATGGCGCCCCGGCCCACCTGCTGGTACTTGATGGCAGCGGCATCGACAGTGTCAAGGATCTGGCCGGAAAGCGCGTTGCGGTCGGTCCGGCAGGCTCGGGAGCTGCGGCGTCCGCCCAGCGTTATTTTACTTCTGCCGGATTGTGGGACAAGTTTACTCCGGAGTTCATCGGCTACAGCCAGGGTGCTTCCGCCCTGGGTGATCGCCTGATCGATGCCATGTGGGTTTTTGCCGGTTACCCGAATTCTTCGGTTATTCAGGCGGCCGCCAGCAATAAAATCAAGATCCTCGACCTGGTCGAAGTGGGCAAGGAATCAGGTTTTTTTACCGACAATCCCTACTACACCGAGGTGACAATCCCCGGTGGGACCTATCAGGGTGTCGAGAAGGACGTTGCTACCATTCAGGATTCCGCCATTCTGGTGGCCGGCAAACATGTGAGTGAAGATCATGTCTTCCGCTTACTCGAGAGTATCTATTCCGAGGAAGGCCTGGCCTTCATGGTCAGTGTCACCAGTACCGCCAAGTCTATGACGGTCCCCGACGGCCTGCGCGGAATCGTCACCCCGGTGCATAAGGGTGCCGAGAAATACTGGACCGGTCATGGCCTGACATTGACCGAGGACCAGAAAATCAAGTAGACCAGACTGTATCGCCGTAACAGACTGGAGCTGGGCCAGCGACGCCGCTCCAGTCATGAGGGATTTTTTCCCTTTCCACATTAAGACGGAGCAGACGATGTCAGAAGACCTTGACAAGGATTTTGCCGACCTCAAAATTGACGAGAAAAAGCAGCTGAAGAAGCTGATGGAAAAGGATGCCAAGTCCTTTCGCCGACCCACCGGTTTCTGGAAGCTGTTTATCGCCCTGCTGAGCATCGGCATGGTGTTGTTTTACTTTTATGCGGCCGGCATTGCTTCTGTGGGGACCCAGTATCATCTCGGCATTTATGTCTTTATCACGTACGTTCTGGTTTTTCTCCTCTATCCGGCAGGTACCTCACCCGTCCGCTTCGCCCTCAGTCTGCTGCTGTCTTTTGTTCTTGTAAGTTTTGTCGCCATTCTCTTTTTTTACAGCGACCATATCGTCTATTATCGGCTGATCATGGAGCTGGCCGACAGTTTCAGGACGGAAGGACCTGCAGCCGGCCTGGCTCGGGCGGCAACTGTCTGGCCGCTGTTTGCAGTCACCGGCATCCTTGCCGCAGTGCTCTTTTTTGTCGATGGAATCTGTATCAGGCGCTGGAAGAATTCTCCCACTGTCTCCGATGTCTTCTTTGCCCTGACGGCGGCGGGGGTGGTCTATTACTGGCTCAGTCAGTTCGAGGCTCTCAACTGGCGGGCCGGAGCGGAAAACGAGCTGGATTCGCTGATCAGTATCACCGGCATCCTGATTTCTTTTGAGGTCTGCCGACGGGTGCTTGGCTGGTCCATGACAATCATCGGTGCCCTGATGGTGGCATTTGCCTATTTCGGACCTGTACTTCCGGACCTGCTGGCCCATCGCGGGTTTTCTTTCGAGCGAATCTGCAATGCCCTTTTCCTGACAACCAATGGGGTTTTCGGGGTAATGGCCAACGTCCTCGCCACCTATGTCATCCTGTTTATTTTTTTTGGCGCTTTCCTGCAGAAATCCGGGGCCGGCCGCTTTTTCATCGATCTGCCTCTGGCTCTTGCCGGGCGCAGCACCGGCGGGCCGGCCAAGGTGGCGGTTATTGCCTCCGCGCTGTTCGGATCGGTCTCCGGGAGTGCCATCGCCAACACTGTCTCCACCGGAGCTTTTACCATCCCGCTCATGAAACGGGCCGGATTTCGACCCCATGTCGCAGGGGCGATAGAACCGGCCGCCTCGATTGGAGGAATGTTTCTCCCTCCGGTCATGGGTGCCGGTGGCTTTCTGATGGCCGAGTTGACCGGTCTGCCCTATTCCTACATCATGCTGATCTCGGTTGGTCCGGCCCTGCTCTATTTTTTTTCGGTCTTCTGCATGATCCATTTCGAGGCGAAGAAACTCAACATTGTCGGTATCCTCGACGATGAGTTCCCGCGTTGGCAGGAGGTGCTGAGGACCGGCTGGTATTTCGCCTTGCCGCTGATCATCATCACCATCCTGATGCTCGTCGGACGTTCACCGGGATTTGCCGCCTTCTGGGCGACCATTTCCTGCATCGTGGTCAGTTGGATAAAAAAGGAAACCCGGATGGGGCCGAAGGAGATCTGGGAAGCAACTCTGACCGGAGCCCGCAATACCCTGCTCATCGGAGCGACGGTGGGCGTGATCGGGGTGATTGTCGGGGTCATTTCCCTCACCGGCATGGGGCTGAAGTTCTCCGATCTGATCATTGGTTTGGCCGGCAACAGCCTGCTGCTGGCGATCATTTTAATTGCCCTGGCCTCCCTGGTCCTCGGCATGGGAGTGCCGGTGACCGCCTCCTATCTTATCGTGGCGGTACTGGCGGTGCCCGCTCTCGGAGTCTTCGGCGTCGCCCCCATTGTCGCGCACCAGATTGTCTACTGGCTCAGCCAGGACTCCAATATCACCCCGCCGGTCTGTGTCGCAGCCTATGCAGGGGCCGCCATTGCCGGTTCCGATCCATGGAAGACCGGCTGGACTTCCTTCAAGTTCGCCAAACTGCTCTATGTCATGCCGCTGCTCTTCGCCTTTACCCCGTCCATCCTGTTCCAGGGCAAAATAGTGGAGGTTGCGATGCCGGAGGTCGAGTCGCCTTTTGCCACCGTCCTCCAGATCAAGGTCAAGGAGGGTGACGAATATCGTTCGGGGGATGTGCTTGCCCTGGTGCAGATGGGTGACAATGTCGAAGAGATTAAAGCCTCGAGGGAGGCAAAAGTGGTACAGGTTTACGCCTCTCCGGGAATGATGATCAGCCCGGGTGACACCCTTGTCCGGTCGGAAATCGTACCAACCCCCTTCCGGATTTTTTCTTCGTTCTTCTCGGCGTTTCTGGGCACGATAGCCTTTTCCGGGTTGACGATGGGCTACTGGATCCGCCGGACGTCGGTAATGGAGTGGCTGCTGCTGGCGCCGGCAACCCTTCTTCTTTACTGGCCGACATTTCTCACGGATGGCATCGGTGTGGTGATGGTCGCTCTGGTCTGGTACATGCAAAACAGCAAGAATAAAAGGGACGCAGAGAAAAACCGCAGTAATGGACGTGTATCGCCGACATCGGCCCCGGCCTGAGGTTGTTCATCGCGCGGCAAATGGCAGGACCGGCCCGGCCGGTCCTGCCATTTTATAACCGGATGATAATTATTGACGGTAGGTGAAAGTATATCTGAATGTTTTCGGATCAAGCCAGTCCAGTGCCTTGCCGCCCACTTCGGCGTAGGGGTAGCCAAAGGTGTTGAGCGGCGCTCCTTCCTGGCGCGGATTGAGAACCAGATCCCGGCCGACTGCCAGTTTTACCCGATATGAATCCCAGGCACCCCAGAAATACTCATGGTATTCTTTTGCCTTGGGATCCTCCGATGTGAGATTTTCAGTCAGCATCATCTTCCGGACATCCGCCGGATCAACAGGGACCCAGCCATATCCGGGCAGGAAAAACTCCGCCCAGCAGTGCTGCCAGGTGGAGATGTCGACTATGGCTTCCTTGCCCAGGCGGATCCCGAAAATTTCCCGGGCAGGGACCCCGGCAGCCCGGCACAGCGCGACAAAAACCGAGTGGATATCGGTGCATTTCCCGCCTGGGGTGACAAGAAGGGAACAGACGTCGCCGGGTCCGCAGCCTTTGGTCATCGGATCCCGGTACATGTTTCCGCAAATCCAGTCATAGATTGCCTTGGCTTTCCCGAGAACAGTGGTTTTCCCTGCCGTAATCTCGTCGGCCAGAACCTTTACCGGGCCATCGATCGGTCCAAGACTGGTTGGCTCAAGATACAGCGCGTAATCCGTCGGGTCCCAGCCGCCTTCTTTTTCCGGGAAGTCCTTTTTCACCACTTCCTGGCGGACGGCATGAAAGCTCAGGACCAGTTTGCGGCTGGCGGCGCCTTTATCCCAGCGGGCATAGAGCATGGGGGTGGAGTATTGCCGGTCGGAGTATACCGCAGACTGCGCATAGTTGCCTGACAGAGAGATGTCGGTGATCAACTGGTCTGCATCGGAAACAGGATAGGGAATCCAAAGCCGTGCTTCCCGGTCCGCGGGGTAGTCGGAAAGATCAAACTCCATTACTATTGTTCCGGCAGCATGCGACTGCGCCATGCCGGATACCGGTATCGACAGGGCCACCAGTGCTCCGACAAGAAAAAAAATCGTTCTCATTGCATTCTCCTCGATGTGAAATTACCAAAACTCCTGCATTGTGGGGCGAATGTACGACAGATTCGTCCTCAGGTACAATTCATTGTTCCTATCGTTTAAGGGAGAACAATCGGCAATTTCAATAGCAGGGAGAACAGCAAGGCCCTACCCCAGGAGCTGAATAAGGAGAGTGCTCAGCAGGGGCAGATAGGTAATGATCATGAGCGTGACGAGCAGGATACCGAGAAAAGGCAGGGTGGAACGATAGAGTTCGGTTATCGGCCGCTCGAACCGGTATGAGGCGAGGAAGAGGTTCAATCCCACCGGCGGGGTACAGTAGCCGATCTGCAGGTTGGTAAGGAAAATGATCCCAAGGTGGATGGGATCTACCCCATAACCCAGGGCAATCGGCAGGATAAGGGGGACGATCAACACCAGGGCGGAAAAAATATCGAGCATTGCCCCGACAATGAGCAGGAAGATGTTCAGCAGCAGCAGAAAAGAGTATTTGTCGTGGACGTATTTTTGAATGAAGTCGAACAGGCGGGTCGGAACCTGCTGATCGATCAGGAAATTGGTGGAAGCCATAGAGGCGGCGAGGATTACCAGAATTCCGCCGAAGAGCACCATGGATTTGCTCATGACCGAAGGCAGCTGTCTCAGCCGAATATCGCGGTGAATAAGCACTTCAACCACCAGGACATAGAAAGCTGTCACCGCCGCCGCTTCTCCGGGAACAAAAATGCCGCCGTAGATGCCGCCGAGCAGGATGACCGGCAAGGGCAGTTCCCAGGCGATGACCTGCAAACCCTTCAATATTTCTCTCCCGCTGTATGCGGGTCTTGCCTTGCGCCCCGGGCTTTTTACCAGGGAGTAGCCGATGAGCAGGAGAAGCATCAACATACCCGGCAGGATTCCGGCGAGAAAAAGATGATCGATTCGTGTTTCGGCAATTACGCCGAAGAGGATAAGTGGCAAACTTGGCGGGAAGAGCAAGCCGAGACTGCCGGACGAGGTGATGAGTCCCATGGAAAACCGCTCTTGGTACCCCTCTTCGAGGAGTGTCGGCAAAAGCAGTCCACCGAGAGCGAAGATGGTTATCCCGGAAGCTCCGGTAAACGCGGTGAAAACGGCACATACCAGCAAAGTGACTACGGCGATTCCGCCCGGCAGCCAGCCGAGAAAGATTCTCGAGAAGTGGAGCATCCGGCTGGGCGCCTTGCTCTCCGAGAGCAGGATGCCTGTGAAAATAAAGAGCGGCAGGGATACCAGCAGCGGAGTATCGGCCAGCCGCGACATTTCAATGATTACCACGGAAATATCGATGTCCGCAGAGTAAAAGGAAATCAGCGCCAGGGCACCGATGACCAGGAACAGTGGCGTCCTGAACAGGGCAAGAGAGAGGATGATGATTTTCAGAAGTGTCATGGATTGCCCGCGATTCCCTTATTTGCTCCCGGAAAGGAGGATCCTGGTCTGCAAAATGAACAACAGAAGGTATTTCATGCAGATCAGGCCGAAGGCCAAAGGAAAAATACTGTTCCAGAACCACAGCGGCAGCTTCAAAGGTCCCTCTCCGCCTGCCTCTATTTCGCCGGCAAGAAAGAGCCATCCCGCCCAGGTAAGCCCTGCCGCGGCCAGGGTGCAGAAAAGGTGGGTGAGGAGGGTGAGCCACGGTACGATTGCCGGAGGCAGCCGGTTTCCGGTAATATCGAGAGCGATGTGTTTGCCTTGGGATGTGGCGGAAACAGCGCCCACCAGACCGCACCATAACACCAGATAACGCAGGACCGGATCGATCCACAGCAGGCCGCCCGAAAAAACGAAACGCAGGAAGATCTGCAGGCAGGCGAGGATGATCATCGCCGCAAGCATAGCAGAGAGCAGTTTTTCTTCAACCCGGTCGAGAAAAACAAGCATCCTGTTCGTCGGATACAGCTTGTCCGCTTCGATCAAGGTGCTTTCCCTCCGGTGGTTTTGCTGCGATATTCCTTGAGCAGACCGGTAGTCAGGTCATGAATTTCCCTGGAAAGAGCCTCGGGAATCAGCCCCTGGACAGCCTCGTCTCTTTTTTCTTGCAATACCCTTGCGGTTTCTTCATCGATTTTAAGGAATTCCGTTCCTCGTTCAATCATCACCCGTTTAGAATCGAGATTGCTTTCCCTGGTTTTTTTCAGGAGTATCGGAAAATGGAGGGCTGCCGCTTCCTCAATGGCTTGTTGATGAGCCTCGGACAAGCTGGAAAATTTTTTGCGGTCGAGGGCAAAGACGCCGTAGGCATAACCATATGGTTTATCGACGACGTAGCGGGCCTTGGTAAACCATTGCAGGACAATGGAGCCGTAAAGGGAATTGTAGACCGTTTCGATTAAACCGCTTTGCAGGGAGGACAAGACGTCCGGAATTGCCAGCTGGACCGGCGTAATCCCCAGGGCGGCCAGATAGGATTCGGACAGCGGATCTCCTACCGGACTCCAGTTCTTCGATTTCTGCAGGCCTTCCAGAGTATCGATCGGTTTTGTCGACATGGCGTAGACGAAGCCCACCTCGGTCATGGCGATGAGTTCCAGATCCTTTTCCCGGAACCGCTCCTTAAAGGTCGGGAGCAGCCCTTCCTTGACAAAATCTACTTCTTCATATGACTCGAAGAGAAAGGGAATGGCCATAACCCTGAAGTCTTGAACCAGGGTGGAAACTCCTGTCATGGTGAAGCCGCCGCCGTGCAGTTGCCCGACCCGCATCTTGCGGAACATCGCCTGGTCGTCGCCCATTACTCCGCCGGGATAGACCCGAAAGCCGACTTCTCCACCGGTTTTTTCTTCCACCGACCTGGCGAAATTCTCGAACTGCTCAACCCAGACCGAACCGGCCGGGGCGAGACTGGCGATCTTGAACAGATGTCGGGGGGCGGCCTGAAGCGACTGACAGCTAAGGACAAAACAGAGCAGAACAAATGCTATCGGCGTAAATACTCGTTGCATGGGGTCTCCGGGAAATGCGAATTATATAAAATGAAATCTGTTACTCTGCGAAATAGTTTTCTTCAAGCAATTTCTGGGCCCTGTTTTTGGCTATCCTGTTGCTGAGGCCGAATTCCGGAGCGCTCTCCAAGGGAAAGTCAAGAACCTCGCTCAGCAAACTGTCATGAAGATCTTTGTCCATAGTCATCCTGGCCAGTTTTTCGGCATAGGTGACTTGGGTAAGAAGAAATTTTCGTCCGGAGATAGCCAGAGCCTTGTCGAAATGGTGGGTGCTGAGATCCGGCCTGCCGCCGAACATCTCGGGTTTGGCTGCGTAGTAGGCGCCAAAAAAGAGATGAATGCTGCCCCCCTGATAGGACTCGTCGAGTTCCAGGAGTCTTGCCATGATTTTTTCGATAAAAATCATATCGGCGATGGATGCCGGGGAGCCTTTTTGCTGCAGGACCCAGGTAAGCCATCCGGAGGCACCCCAGAAAACAGGGGGAACATCGTCTTTCCCCAGTTGCGCCAGCCGTCGCTCAAAGGTGGCCATATCCGTGCCGCTGCCCGAGGGCAGCAAGGGGCGGAGAAGGCTCTGTCCATAGTTGTTCGCTTTCTCGGCAATGGCAGTGATCCGGGTGTCGGAGCCACCGCATTCGGCGAGGGCGGTGGCGTAAGCAGAATAGGATTGGGTCGTGGTAATCAGCAGATCACGGTTGTCGGGGGAGGAGACGAGCATGCTGTCGAGCATCAGCAGATAGGCAGGGGCGCCTTCGCATACCAGTTCGATATCGGTCTGCTGCTGGAGGTTGCCGATAGCCGGTTTGATGACCGTGCTGGTAATCAATCGGGAACAGGAAGAGAGGCTGCAACAGAGAAGGAACAGTACCGGCAGGTAGAGCCGGAAACGAAATTGTCGTGCAGGCATGCTGATCTCCCCTGGCAGGGCTGGATTGAAAGACACAAAAACCGGGTTGTCAATTATTTTCCGGAAAGAGGCCGGAATCACGACGATAGTAATTATCCGGCAGCAATTTGGCAATCAGAACTTTATCATCAGCGCCCGGGAAAGACGTTTAACTTTCTGCTGTACAACCCCATTGCCGTTGCTTGCAACGACAATGGGGGAAGAAATCATTTAAAATTATTGTTGTTTTGGTTCAAGTGCCTTGGAGATGGCGTCGTTGGTGACTTCGATCACCTCTTTGGCGGCGCCGACCACCTCTTTCATCGACTCAACCACGTCCTTTTCCGGAGACGGGGCCTGAGCTTCGTTCCGGGTCTGAGGTTCTCCTGCCTCAGCCGGTTGTTCGCCGGCTTTGTCAGCTTCCTCCGCCTGCAGAAGTTCCTTGCCCGTAGTAATAACCTCGGCTGCCGCCCCTTTGGTTGCCTGTATCATTTCCTCGGTGGCATTGACCAGCTGGCGTGTTACCAGGACCATATCATTGGTGGCTTCCACCATCTTCTGCATGGCGGCAGTCAGCTCATCTTCAGTGATTGCCGGTGCTGCCTGCTGCTGGGGTTCTTCCTGGGGCATCGGTTCTTCCTGCACTATCGGGCCTTCCTCAAGCTGAAACATCGGACAGTTAAGGCACGGAATATCCTTTCGCAAAAAAACCCGACCGCAGGGCATGACAACCGTGTCCTCGGCATACGCTGCGACAGCGTCCTCTTCGCTCAACCGGGGCGATTGTTCCTCGGGAGCTACAGCGACAGGCTGTTCCTGTACAGTCGCCTGCTCTTCTTCTGCAGTTTCGGCCACTGCAGGCGGAGCAATCTGTTCCTCGGCCACTGCAGGCAGAGCACTCTGCTCTTCTGCCGATTGTTCCTGGGTCACAGTTGGCTTTTCAGTCTCTTCAACTGGCTGAACTGCTGCGGTCTCAGAGGGTTGCGCTGCTGCCCCATGATCATGGCCGGCCTGGGCTGATTGCTCTGTTGCGTCGATTGGAGCTGTCGGGTGAGATTTTTCAACGGTGATGCGCTCCACCTTGTCGGGGGAGTCCGTCTTCGTCTTCGAATCATCCGAATTGCAGCCGTAAGTGATCAGATATAAAACAATTAAAGCGATAAAAGCGTATCTCATTGATTGATTCTCCTATTAAGTAGTAGGTGATGGGAAACTCGTAAGCTTAACACGAAGATGACAATTGTTAATTGTGAAAATCTGGGGAGGATTCTAGCATAGATTTGCTGCTGTTTTTACTTTTTTCACTGCAGCAGCTGGGATATTTCAAGTAATTGATGTAATTTCAGGCAGATCAGTCTTGACAATTTTTACGGTCGAATACAGGCCGGCCATGGCAGAGGTCTCTTTTTGTGCCTGCATGACGAGTTCGGGGGGCGATATGACACGGGCCAGAGATCCATGCTGGAGAACCTTCATGAGCAGTTCCCGGCTGTCGCTCACCGGCAACCGCAAAAGCAGTCCATCGTCAACTGCCGTCAACTCCTGGTCCTTATGCCAGTGCTGCTTGCGGACCAGATCGGCGGCTTTAGAGGTGAAGAGGATCTCCGCCTGGTAGCGTGGTTTGCCCTGGAAGATGCCGAATGACTGAATCAGATGGTTTCGATCAAACTGGAGATCGGCAGGCATCGGCGAGTTGCCGAGGGCAGCCTTACTTATCCTGGCAATGTGGAAAAGGCGGTTTTCAAGGCGGAGATTACAGAAACCGTACAGGTACCAGCGCCCCTGGTAATTGATGATCTGCAGCGGCGCCACGGTTCTTTCCCTCGACTGCCCGCCTATCGGCCGGTATTCAAAAACAATGAGCCGTTTTTTTACGACCGCCTCGATGATGGTCTCGAAGATCGTATGATCGATCGATTCCACCTCGATCCACTGGCAGAAGAGGGAATCGACAATTTTCTGGTAATCGGCGGAGATCAAAGTGGCCAATCGCTGTTCCAGCTGTCTCACTTCGGGCAAACTGCCAAGGCCTGCCTCTTCGGCGAATTTACCAAGCATGGCCAGGAGAAAGACGATCCGCGGGCTTTCTTCAAAAGGCAGCCGGAAACCTTCATTCTGGTAGTAGAAGCCGTTTCTTTTTGAATCAAAGGCGAGCGGGGCGAAAAGTCTGTCGCGAAGATAGTTGATGTCTCTTCTGGCAGTGGCAAGCGATACTTCGAAGTGCTCGATGAGAGTTCTGGCGTTGGGAAAATTGCCCTGGCTTGCTTCCTGATGAAAATAAAACACCCGTTCGAGGAAGCTCATGACCTGCTACTTCGCGTGCCGACGGTGCTTGACCGGGAGGATCTTCAGCTGTTCCCTGTATTTGGCAACCGTCCGGCGGGCTATTCTGATATTATCTTCGGCGAGCTTTTCGGAGATGGCGTTATCGCTGAGGGGATTGTTTCTATCTTCTTCCTGGACCATTCTCCTGATCAGCGTCTTGATCGATTCCGCCGCCATGTCATCCTGGCCGTCGCGCTGGATGGCAGTGGAAAAAAAGTATTTGAGTTCGTAGATCCCCTGCGGCGTATGGACATACTTGTTGGAAGTGACGCGGCTGACCGTCGATTCGTGCATCTCGATATCGTCGGCAACATCTTTGAGGATGAGCGGTTTCAGATAGGCCGATCCCCGTTCGAAGAAATCATATTGAAAGCGAAGAATACTTTCCATTACTTTAAAGATGGTTCGTTGTCGCTGGTACAGCGATTTGATAAACCAATCGGCGTTTTTCAGCTTATCCTGGATGTACTGCCGCGATTCCTTGGCAAGGGCCTTATCCTTCTTCAGCATCTCCTGATAGACCGAGGACAGTTTCAGGCGGGGAAGGTCGTCTTCGTTCAGCTGGATAACGTATTCATCGTTGATCTTCCGGACATAGACATCGGGGACGATGTAATTGGTATTGTCGGTGGAATAGGGCAGTCCCGGGAAGGGGGTCAATTCGGCAATGATGAAATTGATAGCCCGCTCCAGTTCCGGTCTTTTTCGCCCGGTTTCCCTGGCAAGCGCCTTATAGTTGCGGGTTTCGAGAAGCGGCAGGTGGTGCAGCACGATCTCGGCGGCAAGACTCTTCCCCTTGCCCAGCCTTTCCAGCTGCAGAAAAAGAGATTCACTGACATTTCTCGCCGCGATCCCCGGCGGGTCCAGTTCCTGGATCACCTCCAGAATGTATTCGGCATCGTCCCGCTCACACGCCGTTACCTCGATGATCTTGTCGAGTTCAACCTCAAGAAAGCCATACCTGTTCAGATTGCCGACAATGAAAAGGGCAATTTCCCACTCTTTCTCGTCGAGATTGCTGTGGGCCAGCTGCCACTGCAGATAGGCCGAGAGTCCGGGTTTTTCTGAGATGAAGTCGAATTGCGAAGGTGCGTCTGCCGGAGGAACTTCATGGGAGAAGGAGAAATTGGAGTCGAAATTATTGGCGTAATCCTCCCAGTTCGTTTCGGCAAATCCGTCGGATACCTTGACGGTTTCGGTGATGTCCGGTTCTATCGTGCCGCTTTTTTCTTCGATGGTCGTTGACAGTGAAAAAGGCGTTTCAATAGCGTCGGGAGAGGAAAAATCTTCTTCAAGCGCCGGATTCTGTTCGATTTCTGCCTGCAGAGCGTCGGAAAGCTCGAGTCTGTTGAGTTGTAGAAGTTTTATGGCTTGCCGCAGCTGCTGCGTCATTACCAGTTTCTGAGCAAGCTTGAGCTGTTGTCTGAGTTCGAGCGCCATAGAGGATCACATGTGGAAATTTTCACCAAGATACATTTTTCGGGCTACTTCACTCTCGATGATATCGTCGGCGACACCACTCGTGAGTACTTGTCCTGCATTCATGATATATGCAAAGTCGCACACCTGTAAAGTTTCTCTTACGTTGTGGTCGGAGATAAGGATGCCCAGTCCTTTTTCTTTCAGTTTAACGATGATTTTCTGCAGATCGTGAACCGCCAGCGGGTCGATACCGGCAAACGGTTCGTCAAGAAGGATGAATTTGGGCTTGGTCGACAAAGCCCTCATGATTTCAACCCGCCGCCTTTCTCCCCCTGACAGGGCATGTCCTTTATTGTTCCGGAGATAGCCGATATTGAGATCTTCCATCAGTTCGTCGATACGGGAGTTGATCTCGTTTTTTGCCAGGCCAAGGGGTTCCAGGATGATGCGGACATTTTCCTCGACTGTCAGTTTTTTGAAGACGGAAGGTTCCTGGGCCAGATAGGTAATTCCACGGAGAGCCCTTTTATGGATGGGAAGGTTGGTAATTACCTCGCCGGCAAAGATGATATTACCACGGTCCGGCCGAATAAATCCGGCAATCGAATAGAAAGTTGTTGTTTTGCCGGCGCCGTTTGGACCGAGAAGACCGACTACCGCCCCGGTCTGGACCTGAAGGCTGACCCCGTCGACAACCGTCCGGGCACCGTAACTTTTAATTATATTTCGTGTTTCGAGTATCGACATCGTTTTTGCGAGTCTTTCCTTTTCTGCGTCCTTTAATTCTGCATGATGGTCATGTTGACCCGCGATGGTTTTTTCTTGCCGCCGTCCGATTCTCCCAGGGTAGTCGACGTCTTGTTACCGATGACCTCGGAGCGTCCTTCATCCAGATAATAAATGATCTTATCGCCACTGACCATATTTTGACCCTGCCATGCCTTGGCGTTATCGGTAAGTATAACCTGTCTCTCCTTGGAGAGATAGACCATTTTTTTTGAAGTCCCCAGCCACTCTCCACGGGTAAGTTCGACATTGCCGATGCAGATCAGTTTTTCAACCTGCTGCGCGGTTTTCTTTGTTTCCTTCTTGTCCTTTGGGTTTTCGGCAGCTGCGGCTGTGTAAAAAACGGTCATTTCGTCCGAACGGATTCTGACATCGCCCTGTTTTGCATCGACATCGCCGGTAAAGACAACCGAATTGGTTTTTTCAGTTGAAGTCATACGGTTTGCTTCAATATGGATGGGAGCTTCAGCCCCCAGGGCGGTCATTGCTCCACCGAGAAACAGGCTTGCCGCAAGGCATGCGCCGAGGATAAAAGAATTGCTGTAATAGAATTTCATGTGGATCCTCCAATTTGGGGGAAAAAGTATTCCGGCCCGTGATTTTGCCGTGGTCATCGTAGCGTAAAGGTCGGGAAATGTAAAGCCATGGTATGCGATCGCACCACAAAGAGTGCTTTACTTACCGAATATGAGCCAGTACAATACGGCCCAGTTTGCGGCCATTTTATAAGGCTATAGCTCGTTGAAATTACGCTAAAACATAAGGACTAATCGGGGGATCGGAAGGGCTGCTATGGTAAAAACCGTCGAGGAGAGCATAGAAAAGGCAAAAGTACTGATTGAGGCTCTGCCCTATATGCAGGAATTCAGGCATAAAACCATCGTTATCAAGTATGGTGGACATGCCATGGTCGATGAACATCTGAAAAAACAATTTGCTCTCGATGTGATTCTGCTCAAACAGATCGGCATCAATCCGATCATCGTCCACGGCGGCGGGCCGCAGATCAACAAACTGCTCGACCGTCTCGGGATTAAACCGAGTTATGTGCAGGGGATGCGCGTCACCGACGGTGAGACCATGGATGTGGTCGAAATGGTATTGGTCGGTCAGGTGAACAAACAGATCGTCGGCCTGATCAATCATTGCGGAGGCAAGGCAGTCGGCCTTTCGGGGCGTGACGGCGATCTGGTCTGTGCAAAAAAAATGAAAATAAGCGGAAAAAAAGGCGACGATCCGATGCAGGATGCCCCGCCGGAGCTTATCGACGTAGGGCGAGTCGGTCAGGTAACCAAGGTCAATATCGGGGTGCTCGAGAGTCTCAGCAAAAATGATTTCATTCCGGTTATCGCACCGGTTGGCGTCGGCGAAGACGGACAGGCGTTCAATATCAATGCCGATCTGGTCGCCGGGGCCATTGCCGGAGCGCTGGCCGCCGAAAAAATGATCCTCCTGACCGATGTGCCGGGGGTGAAAAACAAGAGCGGCGAGTTGATCACCACGTTGCCGAAAGGCGAGCTGGAAGGACTGATCGACGACGGCACCATTGCCGGCGGAATGATCCCGAAGGTGCGCTGCTGCGAAGAGGCCCTGCGCCGCGGGGTGGCGAAGACCTGTATCGTCGACGGCAGAGTGGAGCATTCGATCCTTTTGGAAATGTTTACCCGGGAAGGGGTGGGGACGGAGATATACTGATGGAAAAGAGCGGAAACAAAGAATTGAAGGAAAGGGGCGACAAGGTTTTTATCGGCACCTATGCCAGGTATCCCTCCGCCATGGTGAAAGGCGCGGGCTGTCGCCTCGTCGACGCCGACGGCAGGGAATACCTCGATTTTCTATCGGGCATCGCGGTGTGTGCGCTTGGCCACTGTCATCCGGCGGTGACCGAAGCCATCCGGCGACAGGCGGGGGAGCTTGTCCATGTCTCGAACCTCTACTACACCGTACCGCAGATCGAGCTTGCCGAACTGCTGACCGGTAATTCCTTCGGGGAGAAAATTTTTCTGGCCAACAGCGGCGCCGAGGCCAACGAGGCGGCGATCAAGCTGGCCCGGATTCATGCCGGCGAGGGCCGCTACCAGGTAATCAGTCTTGCCGGCTCCTTCCACGGCCGGACCCTTGCCACCGTTGCGGCAACCGGCCAGCCGAAATTCCATAAAGGCTTTGAGCCGTTGCCCGAGGGTTTTCTCCATGCACCCTTCGGCGATCTGCAGGCTCTGGAAAAGATGATTATCGGCTCGACCTGTGCCATCCTCTGCGAACCCCTGCAGGGCGAGGGCGGGGTTCGGCCGTTGGAAAAAGAGTATCTCGGAGGTATCCGGGAGCTGTGCGACAGGCATGGACTGCTGCTTATTTTCGACGAGATCCAGACCGGTCTCGGCCGAACGGGGACGCTCTTTGCCTACGAGCAGCTGGGCGTTCGGCCCGACATCCTGACCATGGCCAAGGCTCTCGGCAACGGCCTGCCGATCGGGGCAATGATGACAACGACTGAAATCGCCGCGGCGTTTACGCCCGGTACCCACGCCTCCACCTTCGGCGGCAATCCGGTAGCCTCGGCCGCAGCTGTTGCCACCTTGCAGATTATGCTGGAGGACGGTTTCCTGGCCGGAGTGAGGCAGAAGGGCGCATATTTCCAGGCGGAACTGAACAAGCTCGCCGGTCGGTTTCCGGATCTTATCGGATCCGTGCGGGGCATGGGGCTTCTGGTTGGCGCGGTACTTACCGAAAAAGGTGTCGTCCAAGGCGCGGCAATTGTCGCCCGGATGTTCGAGCGCGGTTTTCTGATGAATTTTGCCGGGAACGTGGCCCTGCGTTTTGTTCCGCCGTTGATTGTGACAGAAGAGGAGATCGACTGTATCGTTGCGGCACTTGCCGAGGTGCTGGCGGAATTATAAGTGCCGGGATCGTCATTTCGGCGGGTAACCGTTCACCAGCACCCCATTTTCGTCCGATCAGGCCACCTCACAGAGCCAACTCTAGCTCGGCGGCCTGCTTGAACGAACCTGGAGCACTGGATGACGACGGCCAAGGATGGCCTAGTGTCGCGGGTGCCAAGGATGGCACGGGAGCGACACGGTTACTGAGCCGGGATATGCAGTCTTTTGATGTGTACCGGAAACGATTACTTCGGCGGGATCAACTCAAAAAAATGGGGCAACGCCGGAGAGGAAAAAGGGAAATGTTTTGCAAATCAGCTTTGTATTAGGTAATGATAACATCTTTCTCCCCTGAATAGAGCAGAAAAGGACGGGTACGGGGGAGGTAACCGAAGGGGAGTATCCCCGTTGTTTCGAGGTGTGCAGAGTGCCGAAGCATTTCAGGTCATTACAGGAATTCACCAAAAAAGAGCTGCTTGGTCTCATTGACCGGGCAATTGAATTGAAGAAAGAAAAGCAGGCCGGCAGGATCCATCAGCAACTGATGGGCAAGACTATCGGCCTGATCTTCGAAAAACCTTCCACCAGAACGCGGGTTTCGTTCGAGGCGGCCATGTACGGCCTCGGCGGCCGGGTTATTTTTCTGTCCGGTCGCGATACCCAGCTGGCGAGATCGGAACCGCTCAAGGATATGTCCCGGGTCATGTCGCGCTATGTCGACGGTATGGTGGTCCGGACCTTCGGTCAGGAAGTGGTCGAGGAGTTGGCCGCTTTCGCCACGGTGCCGGTGATTAACGCCTTGACCGATCTGCACCATCCCTGTCAGGTGCTGAGCGATATAATGACCGTCATTGAAAAAAAGGGACCGATCGAGGCCCTGCATATCGCCTGGGTGGGTGACGGCAACAATATGGCCAACTCCTGGATTCAGGCGGCGGGAATTATCGGCTTTGACCTTACCCTCGCCTGTCCGAAAGGGTATGAACCGGACGCGGAGATTCTCGCCGCAAGCCGGAAGATGGCGAGCAAAAAAATACAACTGATCACTGATCCGGCTCAGGCGGTGACCGGCGCCGATGTCGTCAACGTCGACGTCTGGGCCTCCATGGGCCAGGAAGACGAGCAGGAAGAGAGGCTGCGGATTTTCAGCGACTATCAGCTGGGTCGGGAACTTTTAGCCAAGGCTCCGGCAGAGTGTATCGTTCTGCATTGTCTGCCCGCCCATCGGGGCGAGGAAATTACCGACGAGGTGCTGGAATCGGCGCAATGTGTAGCCTTCGATCAGGCGGAAAACAAGATGCATATCCACAAGGCGATTCTCGAACGTCTGATTGTCTGATCGATTCTTGCCCCATAAAAATAAAATAAGAAAAAGAAAATTCATAGTTTGAGGTTTGTGAAATGAGCGTAAACAAGATTGTCCTCGCCTACTCCGGCGGTCTCGATACATCGGTGATCCTGAAATGGCTGGCGGAAGAATATAAATGTTCGGTAATCGCTTACTCCGCCGATATCGGCCAGGAGGAAGACTGGGATGCCGTCACCAAAAAGGGACTTGCCACCGGCGCGGAAAAAGTCATTGTTTCCGATCTGAAGAAAGAATTCGTCGAAGACTATATCTTCCCGGCTTTCCGGGCCAATGCCATCTATGAAGGATCGTATCTGCTCGGCACCTCCCTGGCGAGGCCGCTGATCGCCAAGGAACAGGTCCGTATCGCCCTGGCAGAGGGGGCCGATGCAGTCAGTCACGGGGCAACCGGCAAGGGCAACGATCAGGTGCGGTTTGAGCTGGGCTACATAGCACTGGCACCCAGTCTGAAGATCATCGCACCCTGGCGGACCTGGGACCTCAATTCCCGGCAGAAGCTGGTCGAGTTTGCCAGGGATCGCAATATCCCGGTGCCGGTCACCAAGGAAAAGCCGTACAGCTCCGATGAGAACCTGCTGCACATCAGTTTTGAAGGTGGAATTCTTGAAGATCCCTGGAACGAGCCGGACGAGGCAATGTTCAAGTTGACCGTTTCACCGGAAAAGGCGCCCGATAAGCCGATCTATCTCGAGATCGAATTCAAAAACGGCAATCCGGTGGCCCTCGACGGCGTCGCCATGGAGCCGCTGGCACTTTTTACCCAGCTGAACAAGGTCGGCGGCGCCAATGGCATCGGCCGGCTCGACCTCGTGGAAAACCGCTTTGTCGGCATGAAGTCGCACGGCGTCTACGAGACGCCCGGCGGCACCATCCTGCGCACCGCCCACCGCGACCTCGAGACCATCACCCTCGACCGGGAAGTCATGAAGATTCGCGATTCTCTCATTCCGCGCTATGCCGAACTGGTGTACAACGGTTTCTGGTTCTCGCCGGAACGCGAACTCCTGCAGAAAACCATGGATGAAACCCAGCAGACCGTCAACGGCACCGTCCGGTTGAAACTCTACAAGGGCAACTGTTTTTCCGTCGGCCGCAAATCCGATCAGTCTTTGTATCAGGTCAACTTCGCCACCTTTGAAGAGGACAATGTCTACGATCAGGGAGATGCCACCGGTTTCATTCGTCTCCACGGACTCCGTCTCAAGATCAACGCTCTGCAGGGTCGATGCAATAAATAGGACACCGGATTATGACTGAGCCGAACAACAGTGGATCGGGGAAAATGTGGGGAGGGCGGTTTTCCGAGAAGACCGCCGCATCGGTCGAGGCTTTTACCGCCTCCATCCACTATGATTCCAGACTGTATCGATACGACATCGCCGGCAGCAAGGCCCACGCTGCCATGCTCGCCGATCACGGTATTCTCACGAGGGAAGAGCTTGCGGTCATAACCGACGGCCTGTCCGCGATCGAAAAAGAGATCGAACAGGGGACGTTTGTCTTTCGCCGCGAACTGGAAGATATTCACATGAATATCGAAAAATCCCTGGTCGAGAGAATCGGACCCGCCGGTGCCAAGCTGCACAGCGCCCGGAGCAGGAACGATCAGGTTGCCCTCGATTTCAAGCTCTACCTTCGCGATCAGTGCGACGAGACCATCGCGTTGCTGGACGGCATACGCAAGGCTTTCGTCATGCTGGCCCGGAAATACCTCGGCCATGTGATGCCGGGCTATACCCACCTGCAGCGCGCCCAGCCGGTGCAGATTGCCCATCATATGCTGGCCTATTACGAGATGTTCGGCCGGGACCTGGACCGGATGGTCGATTGCCGCAAGCGCCTCAACCTGTCGCCGCTCGGCTGTGCGGCAATGGCCGGCACCGGGCTGCCGATCGATCGCGAACAGGTGGCCCGGGCGCTCGGTTTTGCCGGAGTTACCGCAAATTCGATGGACACCTCGGGGGACCGGGATTTTGCCATCGAGTTCACAAGCAACTGCACGATGATCCAGCTCCATCTCTCCAGGCTCTCGGAGGAGCTCGTTCTCTGGTCAACCCAGGAGTTTGATTTTGTCAATATCTCCGATAAATTCTGCACCGGCTCGTCTATCATGCCGCAGAAGAAAAATCCGGATATTCCCGAACTGATCAGAGGCAAGAGCGGGCGGGTGGTCGGCAGTTTGATGACCCTGATAACCCTGGTGAAAGGTTTGCCGCTCACCTATAACCGCGATCTTCAGGAAGACAAGGAACCGGTCTTCGATGCCGTCGATACCGTTACGGCATCGCTTGCCATTATGACCGAATTGCTCGAGAACCTTGCCTTCAAGATCGAGCGGATGGCTGCCGCGACCATGAAGGGCTGTATGACGGCGACGGATCTTGCCGACTATCTGGTCCTGAAAAACGTGCCCTTCCGCGAGGCCCACGGCATTGTCGGCAGGGCTGTCGCCTACTGTCTTGAAAAAGGATGCGAGTTGCCTGATCTCACGCTCAAGGAGCTTGGCCAATTCTCCGAAGTGATTGCAAAGGACGTCTACGAAGTGTTAAGTGTTGAGGGTTCGGTGAACAGTCGGATATCCACGGGGGGTACCGGTTTACAGCGAGTGGAAGAAGCATTGGTTGCAGCGGAACAACAATTGGGGATCGCACAATGATGAACAGATGTTTGGCACGGGTGGCGGGAATCTTCTTTCTTGGCACATCGCTCCTCTTTACAGGTGGATGCGGCTATAAAAACGCCCCGGTACCGCCGGCAAGTGTTGTGCCGCAGGCGATTGACGACCTGCAGTATTCGATTAGCGAAGATGGGGTGCAGCTGACCTGGTTCTATCCGGTCAAAACCATCAAGGGTACCGCACTTGAAGAGGTTTCTTCCTTCGAGCTGTATCGCGCGGAAGTAGCCCTGGAAGACTACTGCAGCACTTGTCCCATTCCCTTTGCCGAGCCGATCACTCTGGATGGCGGTTCTTCCCTCGACGGTGAAACGAGAAGGCGGGCGACCTACGACTCCTCCCTGCTCCGTGCCGGGCACAAATACTTTTTTAAAGTCCGTTCCCGCACCAGCTGGTGGGCGGACAGCAATGATTCGAACGTGGTCACGTTTGTCTGGTTCGAGCCGGCTGCGGCGCCGACAAATCTTACAGCTACGCCTGCGGACAGCCAGGTTACCCTCTCCTGGCAACCGGCGACCTTAAGGGCCGGCAGCGATCCGGAAATGGGCTTGAACTACCAGGTCCTGCGCAGCATCGACGGCAGGGACTATGGCAAGACCGGCGAGCCGCAGAAAGAAACCAGCTATATCGACAGGCAGGTCACAAACGGCCAGAAATATTTCTATGCAGTACAGACGCTGACAACCTTTAAAGGTGAACTCGCGCAGGGTGGTGTGAGCAAGGAGGTGGCAGTGACCCCGGTTGACCTGACTCCTCCGCCGATACCGACCGGTGTTACGGCAGTAAAGACCGACGAAGGCAACAAGATTTTCTGGGATAAGAGCGATGCCGGCGATATCGGCGGCTATCGAGTCTATCGCCGCACTGCCGACACAGACAGGCACGAGCTGCTGGCAGACGTCGAGCCGCAATATACGCTCTACGTAGATGCCAAAGCAGAAAACGGTGTACGATACTATTATGCGGTAACCGCCATAGATCAGGCAGTACCGGCAAACGAGAGCCGGAAATCGAAAGAAGCAACTATCAGATAGTTTATTCGCAGCAGGTCGACAGGAAGAACATGCCCTCCAGCCGTGAATGCGGCTGGAGGGCTGTGTCGTCTTGACGCTGGGGCGAATTTCAGAGTAGACTTTGAAAAACAAGTTGATCGAACAAGGCAATAAGCGAGGAGCATGGTGATGGCAACTTTTCCCATCGCATTTGAAAAAATGAGCGGAACCGGCAACGATTTCGTGATTATCGATAACCGCACATTGCGGATTCCTCCGGAGGAGCAGCCTGAACTGGCTCGAAAGATCTGCCGGAGAATGTTTTCGGTCGGTGCCGATGGCCTGATTTTTATCGAGGATTCGTCGAAAGCCGATTTCGGCTGGAATTTTTATAACGCCGACGGCTCGGTTGCCGAGATGTGCGGCAATGGTTCGCGATGCGCGGCACGTTTTGCATACCGACATAAAATCGTCGAAAAAAAGAAGATGAAGCTCGAGACTCTGGCCGGCATAGTCGAGGCCGAGATCTGCGAGGAAGAAACAGTCGTCCGGGTGAAGATGACCCAGCCCCACGATTTTCGGCTGGGGCTCTCCCTGCAGCTCGGGGATGAAGAACGGCCGGTGGCATATGTCAATACCGGCGTTCCCCACGCGGTAATTTTTGTCGGCGAAGAAGACGTTCCGGTGAAAACATGGGGAAGAAAGGTGAGGTTTCATCAACTCTTCGAGCCGAAAGGCGCAAATGCCAACTTCGTCACACTGCTGCCGGACGGCAGACTGAAAGTACGCACCTATGAGCGTGGCGTCGAGGCAGAGACCATGGCCTGCGGAACCGGCGCGGTGGCTGCGGCCCTCTTTGCCGCAATCCAGAAGGGGATGGAATCTCCCGTCGAGGTAGTCACTTCCGGCGGGGGGTTACTGACGATACTTTTTGATGTATTCGATGGGCCGGTGGTGGAAAATGTGTATCTGCAGGGTCCCACCCGGCTCATATGTACAGGAAATTTAACCGCTGAAGCGCTGCTCTGATGGACCGTGCAGATGAACAATAGGGTAAAACCAGGATCGGGAGGAGTTATGGAAAGATTTCACGGAGCGCTTGTTGCACTTGTTACCCCGTTTATCGACGGCCGTCTGGATGAACAGGGTTTGATCGATCTCATCGAGTTTCAGATCGCCGGCGGCACCCACGGCATCGTGCCCTGCGGCACGACCGGAGAGTCGGCGACCATTGGTTTCGACGAACATAAACGGGTCATCGATCTTACCGTCAAGACGGTGAACGGCCGGGTGCCGGTGGTAGCAGGGACCGGGGCCAACAACACCATGGAAGCCATTGACCTCACCGAGAGCGCCAAACAGAGCGGTGCCGATGCAGTGTTGTCGGTAGTTCCCTACTACAATAAGCCGAGCCAGGAAGGCATGTACCTCCATTTCAGGGAAATTGCCGAGAAGGTCGATATTCCGATGTTCCTGTACAATGTGCCGGGCAGAACGGTGGTCAATATGCTGCCGGAAACCGTGGCACGCCTGGCTGAAGTAGACAATATCATCGGGATTAAGGAGGCTTCCGGCAGTCTTGAGCAGATTTCCGATGTCATCCGCCGCTGTCCGAAAGATTTCATCGTCCTCTCGGGTGATGACTTCACCGCCATGCCGACCGTTTTCATTGGCGGCAAGGGCGTTATTTCGGTAATCTCCAATGTCTGTCCGAAAGAGATGGCGGGGATGATGGAAGCCGCTCTGGAAGGCAACATTAAACAGGCGAATGAACTGCACTACCGGATATTCGAGCTGATGAAGCTGATGTTCAGCGCGCCCAATCCGGTGCCGGCCAAGAAGGGACTGGAGCTGATGGGCAAGATCAAGAGCGGCCTGCCCCGTCTGCCTCTGGCGCCAATGGATAGCCCGAATCTCGAAAAATTGCAGGCGACGATGCGGACGATGGGCCTCATTTAACCCATTTAACCTTTTGATCAGAGAGGGGTTCACATGATAAAAGTAATAATTGCCGGAGCAGCCGGTCGGATGGGACAGCGCGTGGCGCACATGGTCAGCCGGCATCCCCAGTTGAAATACGCCGCGGCATTCGAAGCAAAGGGCAATCCCTATATCGGCAGGGATGCCGGCCAGCTTGGCGGCGGCGAGAAAAACGGCGTAATCATCGGTGAGGGAATCGAGTCGGTCATCGACCGGGGGGATGTGATCATCGATTTCACCTTCCACAAGGCGACGATGGAGTTTGCCCGGGTGGCAGCCGCACACGGCAAGGCGATGGTTATCGGCACTACCGGCCTCAGTGGAGAGAATCTGGCGGAGTTGCGGGTGCTTGCGAAAAAATTTCCCTGCGTCCAGGCTCCCAATATGTCGGTCTGCGTCAATGTCCTCTTTAAGCTGGTGAAAAAGACCGCGGCCATTCTCGGCGACGACTACGATATAGAGATTATCGAGGCCCACCACAACAAGAAAAAAGACGCGCCCAGCGGTACGGCGTTAAAGCTTGCCGAGATGGCAGCGGAAGGGGTGAACCGAAACCTTGACGACGTGGTCGTGCTTGAACGCAGCGGCATAATCGGTGAGAGAAAACCCAATGAAATCGGGATACAGACCATCAGGGCGGCGGATATCGTCGGTGAACATACTGTCCTTTTTGCCGGCCCCGGCGAGCGCATCGAGCTGGTGCACCGCGCCCACAGCCGCGATCATTTTGCTCGGGGAGCGACGGCAGCCGCAGCTTGGATTGTCGGCAAGGAGTGCGGTGTTTATTCTATGTTCGACGTGCTCGGACTGCAGGATTTTTAAGTGAAACCGGAAGCAGGCACCATAGTTTTTATCGGCATGGGCTCCAACCTCGGTGACGGCAAATCTATCCTGATAGAGGCATGGGACAGCCTCGGACAGGTTTCGGGGATACGTCTCGAGCAATTGTCGAGCCCCTACATGACCGCGCCGGTCGACATGCAGAGCCAGCACTGGTTTACCAACGCCGTCGGCTGTCTGCACGTTTCGCTGTCGCCCCTCGAGTTGTTGAAAACCCTGATGGACATTGAGGCCGAGTTCGGACGAATACGGGAACATACGAGTTTTGGCTACCATGATCGCAGTCTCGACCTGGACCTGCTCTATTACGGCCAGGAGGTCATGGACAGCCCCGAATTGACCGTGCCTCATCCTCGCATCGGCGTCCGTCTCTTTGTTCTTGCGCCATTTACCGAACTCGCGCCGGATTTTAAAGACCCCGTTACCGGGAAGACCATCGCTGCCATGGAACAGCGACTGCGGGAAAGTATCCTCGCAGGAGAATACAAAAAACAGGAAATAGTATGCAGTCGGTGGGACGCGTAGATAGAAGGCAAGATGCAAAGAGAGGTACCATTGAGTCCTCTTAGAATAATCATCATTATCATCCTCATTTATATTGCTTACCGCCTGATATGGGGAAGCAGAAAATCGACCCCGTCAGTCAAGGGGGCAAAGAGGAAACCTCAAAAGGAGATGCCGGTCAGCGACACCCTTCAGGAGGACCCGGTCTGCAAAAAACTTGTGCCCAGCAGGCAGGCCGTTCAATATGAGGCGGATGGGCATACCTATTATTTTTGCAGCCAGGAGTGTTGCAATACTTTCAGAACCAGACAAGGAGAACAAAAATGAAATTTTTTATCGATACGGCAAATATAGAAGAAATCAAAAAAGGCCTGGAGATGGGCATGGTGGACGGCGTAACCACCAATCCGTCGCTGGTGGCCAGAGAGAACAAGCCGTTTGAAGAGATAATCGCCGAGATCTGCAAACTGGTCGACGGGCCGGTAAGTGCCGAGGTTGTAAGCCTCGAGGCAGAGGGAATGCTCGCCGAAGCGAGGGAGCTGGCCAAGATAGCCGATAATATCGTCATCAAGATCCCGATGATTGTCGAGGGACTCAAGGCGGTGAAAAAGCTCACGGCAGAGGGCATCAAAACCAATGTTACTCTGGTTTTCTCCGCAGCCCAGGCGCTTCTTGCTGCAAAAGCCGGAGCAAGCTATGTCAGTCCTTTTGTCGGCCGGCTTGACGATATCGGCAACCCCGGAATGGATCTGATCGGTGATATCGTCACCATCTATGACAATTACGGCTACACCAGCGAGATCATCGTAGCGAGCGTCAGAAGCCCGCAGCATGTGCTGGATGCAGCCCTGATCGGCGCCGATATTGCCACAATTCCTTTAAAGGTGATTGCCCAACTGGCCAAACACCCGCTGACCGATGCGGGAATGGAACAGTTCCTCGCCGACTGGGAGAAACGGACGAAATAATGCCCGACAACCGAACAGTTCCCCTGAACCATAGAAAGTGTTCTTCTCTCCCCGACCGAAGAAAAAATCGGCGGGAGCTTGCCGTCTGGTGGCGGCGGCAGGCGGGATTTGTTCGGTTTTTTGTGCTGGTCGCCCCGACGATAATGCTTTTTTTGATCGTCGGAACGCCCCAGGCATCCATGTATGTCTGTCGCAGCAAATCGGGTGCAATCAACTTCACCAATGCACCCGGAAGTCCTGATTGTCAGTCGGTTTCTCTGCCGAAAACAGGCCGGATCACGGGACTGGCGGGTGAAGTCGCCGCTGCTTATTCCCGTCCCTCGCGCTCCGCCATGTCCGCCGGTTACGAGCAGGAGATCAAGAGCATTGCCCGCCGCTACCGGATGGATCCTCACCTCATCAAGGCCATAATTCATACGGAATCCGATTTTAACCATCGGGCGGTATCGCGGAGCGGCGCCCAGGGGCTGATGCAGTTGATGCCCGACACGGCTCGCGACCTGCAGGTTGTCAATCCTTTCGATCCGTGGGAAAACATTGATGGCGGTACGCGATATATGCGATGGCTGCTGGACAGCTTCAACGGTGATTTAATCCTCTCCCTTGCTGCCTATAACGCCGGACCGGGCTTAGTCTCCCGCACCGGCGGAGTGCCGAGAATCCAGGAGACCAGGCGGTATGTCAACAAGGTCCTGAAGCGATACAAGGCGTATAAAACGCAACACGACAAAGCCACTCTTCTGGTGCAGGAATGAAACAGCTTTTTTCAGTGCCGAATCTTCTTACCGGGTTTCGGTTTGCGCTTATTCCTGTGCTGATTGTCCTGTTCTCGGTGAAACAAAACACCCAGATCGAGATGTGGAGTTTCGTTATCTTTTCCATTGCGGCATTGACCGATTTCGTCGACGGCTGGGTAGCCAGACGCTACCACATTGAAACGGTCCTCGGCAAACTGATGGATCCCCTGGCCGATAAAGCCCTGGTGACCACAGCCCTGATCATGCTCATCCCTCTCGGCAAGATCGTCGCCTGGGTCTGTCTTGTGATTATCTGCAGGGAAATTATCGTCACCGGGTTCAGGGGGCTCGCCGCCACCACCGGCAAAGTCGTTGCCGCAGGACGTGTAGGTAAGCTGAAGAGCAATTTTCAGTACTTCGGCCTGGGATTTCTCATTTTCCCCCTGAACGTTCTCCCCATCCCCTACCAGTACACGATAGGAACCGTACTCATCTACTGTTCTCTTGTGCTGGCTCTGTGGTCGGGAGCCATCTATGCCTATAGACTGCGCGGCGTTTTCCTCGAAACCTCGTGCTGAGAGGCACGCAACCACCTTTTACCCTTGACGATAATCGGTCAAGTAAGGTATAAACGAACCTGCGCCGGAGTGGTGAAACTGGTAGACGCACGGGACTCAAAATCCCGCGACCGCAAGGTCATGTCGGTTCGATTCCGACCTCCGGCACCATTAGATAATACGCCCGATAGTCCATAACCATTGGCTATCGGGCTTTTTTTTTGCCCTGCCGGGGGGAGTTTCGATTTGGGTCCAAACGAAACTGCGTATGGCAATTTTGAATGCTCTGTGTATACTTTTGTGTATAATTATTTGAGGCTGTTTCCAGGCAAAAACCCCTGAAGGAGGTGCTGGCGATCGAGGGAGGCGACGTATGGCAACAATTTTAAAGAAGCAGAAAAATAATAAAACATCATACCAGGCAATCATCCGGAAAGGAAGATACCGCAATAAACCAATTACTCGCACCTTTGCTCTGAAGAAAGATGCTGAAGTATGGGCCAGAGAGCAGGAGCACTTGATCGACATGAAACGTCATCAGGATCCGCGACTCGCTGAAATGGTAACTCTTGAGCAGGCACTGAACAAATACTTCAGAACCATAGAGTCTCCTGGGCCAAATTTCAATGAGCCAACGACTGTTGAACGTAAGCGAACTTGCGCGATCATATTAAAAAGATATCTCGGCAGGGATATTTCGCTTGCCGAAATCACACCGAGAGTGATGTCGGAGTTTCGAGACCGCCGATTGAGGGATGATAAACGATCGGGGTCCACAGTCCGCCAGGAGCTCTCATTGATTTCACATCTTTTCACCATTGCAATGCAGGAATGGGAATTGCCGGTATCAAATCCGATAGAGCGTCTGGCACGGCCGAGACCTGCGGCAGGACGTATCCTCGCTCTCACTGACCTGCAGGCTCGGGTCATTATTACGGAAAGCAGGAAAGCCAGGAATGCTCTTTTCCCGGCCTACCTCCTTGTACTCATGCATACCGGCATGAGAGCAAGCGAGGCGGCAGGTTTGCGGAAGAGAGATGTGAATCTGAACAATCAGACGATCATTATCAAGAAGACGAAATCCAAAACACCAAGGACCGTATCGCTTACGGATGCCGCCACAGCCGCTTTAAGGAACATTGATACAGATAACTTTTTCTTTCTGAAGGATAAGGACTTAAGCAGGTCCAATATAATGAATCGGCCGGCCCAGATCTTTCGCGAGAGTTGGGAGGCGACCAAACGCAGGGCTATAGCTGTCAATCCTTCCATTCCTGCAGACCTTACTCTTCATGATATTCGCCATTCTGCCGCCACTTACCTGATTGAACAAGAAGTCCCTCTACGCACGGTGGCAGATATCCTCGGACATAAGACTATCCAGATGACAATGCGTTATACCCACCCCTCAATGGAGCACAAGGCGGAGATGATGCAGCGTATCGAGGGGTACGGTGTTGATATTCAAAAAGAAGTATCGGAGGAAAGAAAGGCGTTGCGGGAGCTCTTGGCGGAAGCGATCAAGATTATCGGCAGCAATGGACTGGATGAGGAATTGAATAAGGTTATCAGAGAAATATCGACCTATTCGACCGTGTGAGTCTTTAGAAAAAAATTTAAGGGTGAGATCTTGATTTCACCCTTAATAACACGCGCGCAGGATCAGGCAGAATGTCGTTTTATGCGATCAATGAATTCCCTCCAGGCTGTCCGCCTGCAGCTGTGAACGTGGCAATGAGATTGTTGATAGGGTGCTCACGCTGCCCATAGCCCGCTCCAGGGAGCGATGCCCATATTTTTCTTATTTTCTGAATCGCCTCTATTATTCTTCCTGCTTTCACATCTTCTGCAGCGCCTCGCTCCTTAATCAGCCGAAGGGCGATTGCATCCTGGGATGCCGGCGAAAAATCGGACAGGCGTAGAACCTTCCTGTAATGATCAAAAGTTCGTTTAAGGATCTGATATCTGCCGGCAGCGGTGGATGAGAGCTTGTCGTTGATCCGGATCAGTTGGCGAGGGTGATCAGAATAGTCATGGAATAACTTTACCCGGCCGGGGAGTGACCCGACTAGGACATTATAGCCGTTGTCCGACTCATCGATAAGTTGCCGGCCAAGTTCAGACCAGGCAAGCATGTCGAGAAAGGCTTGTTCGTTTCTTGTCATTTTTCCACTTTCTCCTCGAGTACGGTTACCCACGTTGTCAACTGGGCAACCTGGTCGCCGCACTCCTTGACTCGCTGGGTGTTGGTGTTCAGGGCAGCAGTGACGTGGCGGAGCTCGGCTGTTATGGCTTCGTTCGCTCGCAGGCAGATATGATCATGGGCTTTGAAAGACACGAGTCTCGGTTCTCCCTCCGGAGTGAAGAATTTTCCATCTATTTTAGAGAGTTCAGTACGAATATCGACTATCTCCCTTGCTTGAATATTGATTATATCGTCGCTGTTTTTGTTGATTTTGGCAGAGAGACGGCCATAGGCAACGCCGACGGCGAAGGCGTTAAGAATTAACGTACCGATAAAACCGGCTATGGTGAGAAACATCGCGTCGATTTGCATGTCATGCCTCGTGAACTGTTCGTGTAAATTTTTTTGAGCCCTTGCCGGTCATGTACCAGCGGATCGCCAGCATCCGCCACCGGGCTCGCCGCCACCACATCTTTTTTTTGACGCAAATCGCATAATACTCCTGGTCGATGATCGGCTGCAGTTCTGCCGGCAGCAGCCCCAGGTTGACGTAGTCACAGAGCACGTCATGGACGCAGGAGGCCTCCATCGATGAGCGGGTGTCGATGCATGGCCCGCTGTTGCCGTCCCAGGGATAGCCGCGGCGGATAGTCAGCTTGCCGTCCGGCTGCAGATCGGTGTGATCGTCGCTGACGGTAAAACCTTTGACCGAGGTCTGGGTCGTGAAGGTTTCGGCCACGACGTATTTATAGCCGTCCCAGTATTTCATTCTATCGACCTCCAGCCGATATCAGTTTTCTCACAGCGACCGGCCGCACTTGGGACAGCGGCAGGCCTCTCCATCCTTGATTTTCACAACCGCAGTCAGGACAAGTCATGGCTGTGGCAAAATGTTTTCGGTGTTTGTCACCGGGCCTGTACCGTCGCCCTGGTTGTGAGACTGGTTGAACTGCACATCACCATTGTAGCGGTTATCCGGTTTGCCGACGGCAGCTGAGAGAACGTTGTCGGCGGCATTGATTCCCATGCCGATAATCGTTCCGTCTTTAATGTCACTGGACACACTGCGAACAGTTTTCCATACCGGGTGCTCGCTCGGCTCGGTGGGCAGCTTCTGATCAAAACGAGCCTGCTCGCGATAGGACACTACCGGCAGATATTCGGTGGTAGTGACTGGGGCGATCATCCCGGGATACTGAACGGTTTTGACCACCGGCTGCCAGCTCATGGTCATGCCGGATTTCTCGTGAGCCTTGCGGATGGCATTGTCCCTGTTGCGAAGGGTATCGTGGATTTCATGCTCCTTGGCAACCGAGGCATCGGCCGTATATCCAGCGGTATTTTTCACGACCTCACCGGCCTCGTTTACCATGGTATCGGTGAGCGGGATCAGCCCGCCTTTACTCCCGCATCCGGACAAAAAGAAAACAGATAACAGACAGGCAAATAACACGAATAACGATCTGATCATTTCACACCTCAATCTCAAAATGTTGCAGGTTTGGGGCTTCACCAATGATCGCCCCGTCTTTGACATAGGCTTTTTTCGGGGCGGCAACGGTGGTCCCCAGGACCCGCATGGCGCCGCCGCCGGATGTGGTCACCGTGCTTGTACCGTCGGAGTTGACCGAGATCACAGTGACTACGATCATCGGACTGCCGGGCAGCAGGCGCTTGAATCTTGCCCATAAATTAGTTGCCATAGTGGTGCCTCGGATTCTTACGCCGGATTCTCAATCGCGTTTATGGTGATCTTGGCCGTTACATAGTTCGCTGTTTCAATCGAACCGTCATTGGCTGCAGTCGCCCGGGCAAATATCTGCGCGGTTTGATCAGTGGCTGATACGTCCATATTTGGCAGAACAATAGATTCCGCCCACCCGGCTAAGCCGTCTTCACTCAATTCCCAAACGATCCCGGCATCTGCGCCGGTGATTGCCACCTCTATATTTGAATAGCTGTCGATGCTGCCGGTATCATCGCTCGCCCAGATGAAAAGGTCAGTTGCCGGGCTTGCCGTGACTGTCGAAGGGATGCCGGTGCCGTTGAGGGTAAACGATACGGCACCGGATCGGATCCGTCGCCGGAGGAGTATGCATCCGGAGTCGCGGTGTTGTCTTTTGTCAGTTGGATCATTTACGCCTCTAATTGCCGTGATATCTCTCGACATCGATTGTTTGTCTTACCTTCAGGCCATCACGGCCCCTGGGGGATGTAACCGAAACGGCAGTGACAAAGCCCTTCCATGATGATACTCCGAGGTTGTACTCGATGATACTGCCCGGCTGTATGATCCCAGGGACGGCCGGGGCGGCAAAGACCGGAAGTTCGATCCGGTGTTTCGACCATTTCCCCGATGCGCCGAGTACGGCAATGCCGAGGGATCTCGCCGCTTCGGTTGCGGTGATCAGCCGATTGGTGATCATCGGGGCGAGCAGATCCCCGGCTGAACCTTCGCGGGTGACGGTGGCCGAGATGCCGCCAGCTTCGCCGGAAACAAAGCAGGCATTGAAGAACGGCCGTTCATCCCATTCGCCGTCAATTCGTGCCGCCATCGAGGCCGGAATCATCAGATCGGGAACCGCGCTGCCGAGCTGCCACGGTGCAACCTTGTAGCGGGGCTTGATGGTGATGGTCTGATTGACCATGTCGGTCTGGACGATGGCCCGGCAGGTATCGACAATGGCTTTAATTACCTGCATCGGGGTTTGGTCCTGGTAGCAGTGGATATTTGCCGGGACCAGCCAGTCATCGAGCCCCTGGAAGGATACGCTCCAGCCGGTATTCTCCAGTTCGTAGGCCATGAGCTGCTGGGCGGTTCTGGCCTCGGCCTCCGTGTACGTCCTGATTTCCGCCATCGGTGTGCCGAGCTGGGCGGAGATCGAGCGGCCGTCAATCGACCGTCTCCTGTTGCCGAAGGCCTCGCCCTTTGCCCAGCGGTCGACCTGGAACTTCCAGAGGTGGCCGTTGATCGCCGCCTCGACCAGGATCGGCCCTTCTTCGGTCGGCTCCAGGAGGGCAAGGCTGGCGTCGCTGCCGATATTTGCCTTGAGCGTCCAGTAGAGACTATCCCAGTCGGTGCCGATGGTCATTCCGGTGATATCGATCGGCGTCCTCTCCGGCAGCCGGGTAAGATACGCGGTGTTTAGCATGGTATACACCGAGGCCCAGGGGCCGGTCGGAATAACGCCAGGCTTGATGTAAAAATAGGCATCGCGCCAGCCTGAAGGCTCGCGATGGCTGCACCGACGGTCATAGGTGAACTGGTCAAAACGGAACCGAATGTTGTCACCATCATCGACCAGGGTGATCGGTACATGAATATTGAAATCGAGGCTGTTGCCCGGCTGCGGTTCATAGCGCCGCCAGCAGATCTCCTGATAATATTCCTTGCCCCAGACGGTTCGGTGCAACTTGTCTTTCGGCGGAGGGTTTCCCCAGGGGATGTCAATAGCTCCAAGATCGAGGATCCTTTTGGCATCATGAAGTATCGAGATGAAAACTTCTTTTGCAGGCGGCGAAATGCTTTTACTGCCGTGATCCACATCGATTGCATTGAGCAGACTCCAAGATATATTCCTGTCATGATCGGCTGCCGTCTTGTCTCGCCATCGCGAGTTGGTGCTTCGGTTGATTTTCTTGGGACAATCATTCCAAGACGCACGCTTTGAATTATCTTTTGCGCCTTTGTCAATCCAGCTCGCCGAAGTTTTGGCCTCGACAATAAGCCGTTTGATCCAGCCCATTCCGATTGAGGTTGTGAGTTGCCGACAATCCTTCCAGCCTGATTTCGCCCGATTGTCGAGAGCAGGGAACTCTCCCCAGGGAACATCGAAATCAGGCTTTGCCGGTTGAACAGTGACGGTGATTGCCGTGCTGGTATCTGTCGATATTGCCCTGATATTGCTGACTGTAGCTTTGACGTCGAAATCTGCCGTGATCCTGGCATAAGTGGTGATTGTCGCTTTAGTATCAAAGAAGGCTGATAGCGCATTGCCGATTGCCGCCAGGCTGTCTGCAGACAGCAGTCTCTGATTGCTGACTGCTCCTTGCAGGTCAAAGTGGACGGTGATGGGTGTGCCCGATATCGGTTCGCCGAAAACGATGTGTGCGCCATCAGGCGGAACGTAGGCTCCGGACAGGGCCAGAATGATGTTTGAGCCGATCTGCGGATCATAGGCCATATCATGCCGTTACCTGTGAAATATGATCGGCAACTTCGGAATTATACGCCCCTGTGTCGTCAATAGCCAAGACGAGCAAATCTCTTTCGCCGTATTCTTGTATTCCGTCTATCTTCCATGATCCGTCTGGCAAAGACCTTGTGATCGCAATAAGATTTAGAGTGTAACGGTGAAAAACTGCTACACGCTGCAATGCAGTAGCGACGCCATCTACGCTAACAGACCCGCCAAGGACATGGCGATCCGTGCGGGGGGCAAGACTATATGGAGCTGGTAGTATAAGCAGCTCATCATTGATATTTATGCTCATTCTCGCCAACCTGTTGTAATTTCAACCGCCCATGATTGGACATACTGAGCACTCCCCTGCATCCCACCAAAAATCAGAAATGTCCTCCCGCCATAGGTGACCTCAGATAAGTATGGGAACACCGTGGGGGTATTGCACGGAAACCATAGACCGGGAAGGTATCCCCGCATGGTGTACGCCGCTCCCTCGTTTACGTATGGACGGGCAAACATATACCCATAGGTTGCCAGCGTAAATCCTTGGGAAACCCCCCCATGATCAGTGCCAGCACATGGGCCTGTATTTGCGATTTGCGGCTGAAACGGGCCATACGTGCCTAACGAGTTTCGTGACACCCCGTTGTGGACATTAGTGGTGCTTGTATGGTTGCCAAAATAGAGATTTCTGCTCCAGTAATAATAAGTAGAAGTCTCGGCCCCCAACATGCAAAAATTAGTATCGTCGCCTCTTATCGGTATTCCATCGCCAAAGAAAAGTGCCTTTATTGAATTGGTAGTACTGCTTACGCAGTTTGCCGCTGGATTAAAGCTACCCGCTGTTACATTAGGCCATACGGTCAGAATGAAAAACCTGTCGTCGGCTATTAAAACCCAGGGCCTTGCAGTGGTATTGGCGGCAGTGCTTTCCATTGAATACAGGGTTGTGTTTGAGAATTTATTGACACCAGTAATATGATCGGTCATATCCTCGTATCCCTGCACAATCGAAGTGGCAAGTGCTGTCGAGTTGACTTGCAGGTATCTCCCCGTCCCAGTCACGGGGTTGTTGCGGAAAACCCCTATACGTGGATTAACGGTGCCGTCATCATATGGCATTGTCCATCCAGCAGCTGCTTTACTACCATAGCCATCCACCAGACATGCTTTAAGTAGCTGCACTAAGGTGTACCCTAAAGCCCCTGCAAGTACCGGAGCATTGCCGTCATCCCATCTGTAAACTATCGGGGCCGCCATTATTCCGCATCTCCTCGTATCTGAATGGTAAATTGATCATTCGGCTCAGTGACCGGTCCCTGCAAGGTGGTTCTCGCAATCCACAAGGGGCCGATCGGGCCATCGGTGTTGAACCGGAGAGCATTATTTGCCGCCCAGCCTGAACCCCAGCCGCGATAGTCGATGAAGAAATACGGTTGATTGGTTGCCGGATTGATTGGCGCGCAGTCCTGGGTGATATAGCCGCTGCCGATGATCCCGAGCTTTTCTTCGATGATGTCGAAGGCTGTTTCGTCGGTGAATTTCAGGCACCACCTGCCATTGATCCCGCCTGCGTTGGTGACGATCAGCGGATAGTTGACCTCATTGTATGAGGCGTTGGTGGCATCGCCGATAAGGTTGTTCGACCAGACAGAAGTCCAGGTTTTCTGATCGAACAGGCCGTAGGCTCTGGCCTGCAGATCCCCGTATAAAAGAGCGGAAGAGACATAGGTGCCTTGCACCGGGTAATTGTTGGTGAGGCCTGACCCGACGATGATCTGGCCGTTGATCTGGACACCGGAGACAAGAGACATGTCTTCGATCCGGTGCATGGCGATAAGCGGCTGGGTGTATTCGCTCAGATCGAGCGGATCCGCCATGGTGAGTTTTTGCGCGTCTTTATCCCAGTTGTAGAGCGTTGACGGCACCCGAACCGGAATCGGCTCGGAGGAATCATATAACTCGACATGGACGATGTTTTCTCTCGGCAGGGTCAGTACCTGCCCAGCCGACAGGGGATTGGCAAGCTGTGTGGTCTGGGTGTTGTGAATGACAACGACATCGCCGGTTCTGACGATCGGCACCCGGCCGTCACTCGGCAGCCGAACAGGATCAAGGCCGATCAGATCGGCGTTAAGCGGAATATACGAATAAACCACGCAGGCATAGGTGAGGCTGTCGGCAAAGACCGGCACCGGCTTGAAGGTCTTGCCGTCTCTTACGTCATCTTCGTGATACCAGGGCTCATCAAAGTATGAGCCGTCATCGGTTACCCATTGCCCGAACTTCAACCAGACGATGCCTTTTTCATAATCAACCACACCGCCTACCAGTGAGCCGGAGATAGAACCATCAAAGTTGCTGGTGCCGGAAACGGCTGTACCGTCCAGGGCCACGCCGCTGATCGAGATCGAGCCGGGGCGAAGCGGTGCGCCGGGTGTCCGGAAGGTGGCATCGGTCAGCAACTGTCTGCCGATTCTGGCAGAGAGAGAATGAACGATAATGGTATTGCTGCCACCGTCATAAACGGTGAGCGTTGCCACGCCGGTTGAATAATCGATCGTTCCGGCCTCAACACCAAACCCTGTTTTCGGGTCGACATTGCGATAGAGCTTGCCGAGGCGGTCAACATACCGGACCCCGCTCCACGAGAAGGAAACCGATCCGGGTAGGATGGTGTAGCCGACATGGTTCTCGAGCAGGTTGATGACAAAGGGTTTAGCCGGGATGATCTCGTCGGCTGTTTCCGCCCCAGCAGCCGTCAGTGAGTAGGAAAAATTAACCTGCCCGACGAAGGAGTCCGCCCAGGCAATGATCCGCGTCTCCTTGTCGTAATACTGAATATTTTTGGAGCAAAACCCGAAGGCCGATCCTATTGCTGTGCCCATGATTCTCCCTTACCCTGCGCAAATTCTAAAAGTATACGGCTCTTGCCAGGTCTCCAGACCTTCAACATTGGTCAGATCGAACTGGCAGACGCCGGTGATATAATCAATCGTGCCGGTGATCCCGTTGGCCTTGGTGTTTCCCGGCCATGAGGTGTGCGATACCGGCACCGGGATATCCCAACCAGGTGCGGAGAGATTACCGGCTCCATCATCGCGCAGAGCATAGACGTGCTGGTAACTGGAAAAAGCGATCAGGGCATTGATTGACACGCTGCCCGGTTTGATCGGTGTCTGCGGCAGGGTGATGGTGCACAGGCCGTTTTGGTTGGCCGTTGTCGCCCCGGCCACCAGTGGGTATTTTTCATAGTCGATGGTGTATTCACCACCGGCAACCGGCAGAGCCGTCGGCCTGAAGGCAAACTCGCCGGTGGCGTAGTTGATCCAGCCTGTTGCGTCTCCAGTGAGATACCCGAGACCATCATCGGTAGACGTTCCGGTGCCGCCCGCAGCGACCGGCCAGGTCATTGTAAATGAGCCTGGGGCGACAGGCTTATGGGCCAGCGTGTGGCTGATCTCCGCAACGTCGATTGATACCTCTCCGGACAGGTCGACCGTTTCGATCGGGTTTGCCCAGTTGAAGATGATCGCTGTCTCCACATCGGGCAGCGCTCCGCAGGTAAGGATGATGCTGCCGGTCGCATAGTTGACCGTCCCGGTCCCGGTATTTGCGATATCCGGGATGAGGACGCCGTTGCCGTTATCGCGGAGCCGGTACCATTTGCCCTGGGCCATGTAATCGACCCAGATGCTTTTCGGGATCGGCAGCGGATCCAGGATCGCGGTGTAGTTGTAGCCTCGATTCGACAGCTCAACATATTTAAAAAGGGTGTTCGGCACCCTTGGCACCTCGACACCGACGACAGCGGATACCGACATGTTTGCCGTATATCCGGCGCTGATATTGGAAAAGGTCACGGTGCCGGTCGAATACTCGACTATTCCAACCTGGCTTGATCCTGCCATCAGGATCCCGTTGCCGTCATCGATGTAGGTGTGGGTTGAGCCGATGACAGTCAGAGTCTTTGGCTTGATGCCTCTGCCGAAGTGGAGTTGGGCGTTGTTCGCGACGGCAAAGGAGGCAACCGTGAAGTTATACGCTGATCCGCTGCCGATAACCGGCCCGGCCTCACCGACATTTAAATCCACCATCGGCGCTTCGCCCTGGGCGGACGGTACAAGGTGGGTGAAAATCGAATCGACATTGATCTCGATGTCGCCTGCGGTGATCTGTTCTGTCGGCAGCATTACCCCGTAATACTTCGAAGCATCGGAAACTATGGTGGTATAAACGTTGGTTGGCAGAGAATCGTTCTTGCTGATTTCAACGCCGGGGAACGTATCGCGCAAGGGATCACCAATCTCCACCTTGATGATATCGCGCCTGAAGGCCATGGCCGTTGCCCCGTATTCAGAGCTTTCAGAAGTTGCATTAAACTCGGCGCTTGTTGCTTCAACCTTTGTGACCCGTACAAACTGCTGAACCTCGTTGGCCAGGCCCTTGTCTTTATACAAACAGAGTACGCTGCCAATATCGGGGATCTTGGTCCCTTTAATCTGGAACATCAGCAGGGACCTTGATCCTGCAGGCTGATCACCCCAGAGCCAGCCCTGATACCTGGGGCCGACCGTGACATAGGATTCAAGGCGGTTGCGTGCTGCCGTCCGTTCATCATTCGGATCGCCGGTCGAGAACATGCAGACCGAAACATTCGGATCCTTGGCCGGAAGCGACAAAATAACATGAGCGCCGGAATAGGCGTCGGTATCGGCGGTCTGGACTGAGACAAAAGCTTTACGCAGGCTCACCCGGCCATAGACGCGGTCAAGGCGTGAGATATCCGGAAAGAGGTTATTGACGTTGCCGTCGACAATCTCCACGCCGGTCATGCGGCCGCCGCCGTCGTCATTGTCGGTGAGGCGCTGCGAGGCCATGAGTTTTACATCTTCGGTTAAAATCGGCATGTGTTTCTCATTCTTCTTAGTTTTCCGACAGGATCAGAAAGCGCAGGGCTTTCAAGAAATATTTTTCATCGTCCGGCGGCGGAATGGTCCGGAAGACGGGATCCGCCTCGATCGGTTTTTCATTCTGTCTAAACATCACCTGAAAGGACCGGCTGCCGATGACAAGGGTCATCTCTTTGCCCGGCACGGCGGCTAGTGCCATAAGATCAAGCACCGTCTTTCTCGTAGTCCAGGCCTTGCCTTCTTCGCCGGTAAGGGTGATAGGTCGCCCGGCCTGTTTCGTGGCAATATCGATCAGGAGCGCACCGGTAGTCGAGTATTCCACCGACTGTTCGACCGGGGTCCATTCCGTTTCGTCTTCCCACCAGAGGTCTTTCGGCAGGGTGATGGTATCGAGCGTGATCATCATGCGCTTAGCCCCGCCTGCTCCAAGGCTCTGAAGAATGCTTCCATATCGTCCCCACTGCCGCGCAGGGCGCCGTCTTTGAATTTCAGTTCATGGACTTTGGCGACCTGGTCCTTGCCTTGGTCCTTGCCCTGGCCCGTTGCTATTGACGAGATTTTGCCGCGGATCCCGGAGGTGAGATCGCCGAACAGCTCGGCCACTCCAGGCGGGATGGCAAACATTGCCTCTTTGGCGGCGGCGCGTTGTTGCCTGCCGGCGATATCAATCCCCAGCTCTCCGGTCGATCCGATCCCGCGCAGGGCCGTCCGTCTTGCCTGTTCCGCAGTGATGCTGCCTGCCCCGCTTTTCAGCGAGCTGTACAGTTCCCTGGCCTGGTCGGAAAGCAAAAGAGCCTTATCGAGATCGCCGGCTTTCATTGCTTCCCGAGCGGCCTTCTCGTACTCCTTGGCCTCTTTGGCCTTCCTTCGCCATTTCGATTCGGGCGGAGTTTTGATGTCGAGTTCATCCATCTCCCGGGCAAGCGACTTCTCGCGGCCGGCAATATCATCCTGCAGCGACCGGACCTTATCGGCGTATTTCTGAAAGGCGGATTTGGCATTTTCGGTGGCGGTTGCTTGTGCTTTCACCCATTCTTCGGCTGAATCCTTGCCGGCTTCCGCCACCGACTCATGGACCTGTCGCATCCGCTCTTCATATTCTTTCGCGTTTGCCAGGCTCTTTTGCCACTCCTCATCATTGCCGGCGGGACTAAAGGACTCGGCGACCAGGTCGGCCTCCTTTCTTTTCTTTCGTTCGTCTTCGGCTTCGTGCTCCCGGGCGATCCGCTTCTCTTTTTCCCGGGCCAGCTGTCCGGAACGTTCCCTGGCAAGAAGTGAAGGCTCGAAGTGAGCGTCCGGAATTTCGACCTTCTTCTGTTCCAGTTCGACAGCAGCCTTCTTTTCCTGCTCCAGCCGCTTTTCCTCTTCCTTCAGGGAGTCCGGTTCTTTTTCGAGCTCTTTTTTTATCTCCGTCTCAGGACCCGCGGCAGGAATCTCCTGCTTTCTTTCCGCTCGCCATTTCTCCAGGGCCTTCTTTCGATCTTCCGTCAACTTGTCCGGATCCCATGAATCCATGGCTTCGAGTTCTAAAAGAGTGAAGCCGTCGATGGAGTCGTCTTTCTTCTTTTCATCCGAAGGCAGCTCTTCCTTCGGCGGTAGTTCTTGTTCGGGCGCTTTTTCTTTTGGCTTGTTTTTGCCTGCGACTTCCTTGTCGATTTCTTTCAGCCGCTCTTCATACGCCTGTCTTGCGATCTCGATATTCTTGTCGATCTCGGCGGTATCGCCGCCGGTGAGCGCCCGCCACATCTTACGGGCACCGAGCTGCAGCCGGTCAGCCCAATAGATTAAAGTGGTCATGCCTTTCTGGACGATGCCGAACTGATTCAGCAAGGTGCCGATTTCCCAGCCCACAGCCAGGGCGGCAAAGATTCCACCGAGGCCTCTGATAATAGTGCCGAGGCTTTTGGCAGAGGTACCGATCTTGCCGAAAGAAGCGGTCGCGCCGGTGCTGAGAGTTTCCGCGCCTTTGCCAACCTTGCCGAAAGAGGCGAGAGATTCGGTACCGAAGAGGGTCGCGGCATTGCGCAGCATGTCGAAGATCTTTTTCACGCCGTTCAAGATTATCGCGCCACTGACAAAAGCGACTATCGCACCGGACAGCTCCGGAAACCTGGCGGTCAGATCGGCAATGGGTTTCAGCAGGGCCGTCAGCCACTCCGCGCCTTTCTGCACTGCAGGCAGCAGCCCTTCGCCGATATTGCGGACAATCTCGAGCACTGCATTTTTCAAGAGGATCAATTGATTGCCGGTGGTCTCCGACTGTTTCTTGAATTCCTCATTCATCGCCCCGGCATAACTCGAAGCGTCAGCCACCTGGCTGAGAGCATCCTTATAGGTCTGCATGCCGTTAACCAAGGTGGCGATATCGTCCTGGTATTCGGTGCCGAACAGGCCGGTAAGTACCTCGCTCTGCGCGCGTTTGTCGAGCTCGGCCAGGCTGGCGAGCAGATCTTCGATCGCCTTCTGCGGATCTTTCGCCACCGACTCGGCCATTTGCTCCGCACTCATGCCGATTTTTTCCAGGGCTTCCTGGAAGGGTCCCGCCTGCATGGTCGCGGTCTGCATTTTGTTGAGCATGGCGTTGATGCCGGTAGCCGCCGTCTCGGGCGTCTTGCCCAAAGAGAGAAAGGCGGCGGCAAGGGCCGCGGTCTTATCCCGGGCAAGACCAAACTGCTGGGCGGTACCGCCGACCCGCAGCATGACCTCGACGATGCTTTTTTCATTGGTGGCCGTGGTATTGCCGAGCTTGTTGATGGCGTCGCCGAAGGTCTCCACCTCGGGAATGCTCAGGTTGAAGATGTTCTTCAGCTTGCCGATCGCGTCTCCGGCATCATCGGCCGTCATATCGAAAGCTGTTCCCATCCTTGCCGCGACATCGACAAAGGATTGAATATCGCCGACAGCAAGACCAAGGGAACCGCCGGCCGCGGCGATGGATGCCAGTTCGGCGGCATTCATCGGGATCCTGCGGGTCATCTTCTGCAGGCCATCGCCAAGATCGTCGATCTGCTGCCTGGTGCCGTCGACAACTTTTCCCACCTTGGCCATGGCGGTCTCGTAGGAAATAGCCTCACGAACGGGAAAGGCGGTGCCGGCGATCGCCCCGCCGATCTGCAGACTCTTGCTGCCGATACCGTCAAAGGCGTCGCGCCAGGAGAGAGTTTTGCTTCGCAGCTCGTCAATCCTTTTGCCCATGGCGAGCTTTGCCAGGGTAAGTTCTCGCATGCTGGCCTTGCCGGAGGCAGCAAGCGTCCGATACGCCTCCTTGACCTTTTTGATCTCGGCATCAGTGCCGCTAAGACCAAGGATTTTCCTGGCGTTCTGCATCTTCGGCGGATTTCCGATGGCGGCGTACAGCTCGCGCTGCTTTTTGCGCAGGGCTTCAAGTGCTCGGACCTGGTCCTTTGACGACAGGGTCCCGGCGGCAGCGGCATCGCGGTAGACTTTCGTGAGCCCGGCCATCTCCTGGCGTACTTCGCCGATAGTTTTTACCCCGAGCAGGTTGCGCATCGCCTGGATCTTGGAAAGGCCGTTGATCGACTGCTTCAGCCGGTCGTACTCGCCGGTGAGGTTCTTGAGGTCGAACCCGGCGGTACGCATGGTTGAACGCTGGCCGTCGATGACATCCTTTTGTTTACGGATCGCCGTTCCGAGTTTGTTCACTGCAGCAACGGACTTCTCGTACTCACCGGCCATCGCCTCATTGCCGGGCTTGGCCATCTCCGCCTTGAGGCCGCGCATCTTTTCTTTCGCGGCGACAAACTGATCGTTCAAGCCCTTGAACTTGTCCAGCATGGCCTGAAACGATTCAACCTGCTTCAGCGACTTGAGATCGTCGCTCAGCTGCTTGACTTCGCCCCGGCCGGTGTAGGCGGCCTGGATCTCGTAGACTATCTTGCTTGCGGTGGTCATCGTTCAGCGTTTCCTGGCCTTGTGGTCTTCAAGGAGTTCTTCGAGCAGCAAATGAAAAAAGGAATAGCCGTACTGGCGGACATCGTAGCCGGCAATGATCATTCGGCAGACGAGTCGCCTGAACCGCTCTCGGTCGAAGCTTCCGAAAGACCCAGGATGCTTTCGTACCGGCCGATCATTTTGGACAAAAAATCGTTCACCCGGGCGGTCGCCGCCCAGATATCGTTCAACCCGCTCGGGGAAAACTTCGTGTTCAGCTCTTCGGCGCCAAGACCGGTTGCCGCCGTCACCACCTCGATCGGGATCGGCGAGTCGATCAGCCGTTCCGCCAAGGTTGCCTGCCGGTCAATGGCAAAGGAAGCAAACAGCTTGTCGATCTCGGCCACGGTCAGTTCCCGGACGTCGATATCGATACCGGCGACCTTTATTTTTTCTTCTTTTATCATCGCGTCACTGTTGATCCTGGGGGAAGAGGAGCGAGCGGCCAGGAGAAACCGCCCGCCCCAGGGGGAACACATCGTCTCTTACAGCGGAATGCCGTTGATCTTGCCGGGGGAGGTCATTCCTTCCGGCGTCTCGAACGTCATGGCGAACGGCAGCTTCTCGTAATCCGATTCGGGTTCCGAGATGATGCCGATCTCGCTGCCGGAAGCGAGCACCACCGAATAGAACTCGGCATCGATCTTCTCGCCGGTGTACTCATTCTGGCCGTCGACCATGATCGCTACCCGGATGAGGGTGTTGGTGCCGATGTCCACCCGGTAACCGGATTCGGCGGCGTAGGAGTAGGAGACATGCAGGGTTGAGCCGTCCGCGATAGTCCCGGTGGAAAGAACCTCGATCATGCCGAGGTTGGCGTTGACCGTGTAATCGGTGCCGACATCGTAAGTGGTTGTATCGGCCTCGTCTTTGACCACCACGCTCGATACCTTCTTGTTGGCAAGGCGAACAAACTGGTCATGCACGGCAACGATTGCTTCCGGAGTTCCCGCGTCAACCGTCCCGGCTTCGGCGGTCATGGCGGTTGCCCCGCCGGACAGCCCCCAGGCGAGCGTCTTCGCCAGCCATTGATGGATATCCATGTTGCCTGTGATCGACTTCAACCGGGTCAGGGTATCGAGGGTCTGACCGAAGTTTTCGATCTGACGGGAGATCTGCGATTTCTGCTCCGTCTCGACCTTTAGTTTCAACGGAAAAACGTTGCCGACCTTGAAGTAGCCGCCGACAAGTTGCTTGTTTGCGTCGAGCAAACCGAAATAGACGGAGCCGACCAGGGAATATGCTTTTGAGCCCATGTAATTATCCTCCGTGCCCTGATGGCACTATGAATTGCAGTTTCATCGTCAGCCAGTAATAGGGGTGAGGCTGCAGGCCTTCACTCCCTTGCTCCGGGCTGCCGATAGTAAATGGTACTGGGGTTTCCAGCCGGTAAGGCGGAAATGAGCGGTCGTTTGCGATACGGCCGAGAGCCAGTGCCAGTGTGGTGATATCCCTGGTCCCGGCAATGATGTCGCCTGAAGTGTAGATTCCGGCATGGAGAATGATCCCAAACGGGGCAGGTCGCATAAAATCAAACCCGCCGTTATGAATCGCCCAGCGAACCAGAGGAAACTCCTGGCCCTCCTGATGGTCATGACTTTTCGGCGGCAGCATGGTTTCAACGATCTGCGGCGCCCGGGCGACACCTGAGGGTTTATGCTCAAACCGGAGACTGCCGGTAAGCTCGGCAAGCCGGGCAGTGAGAATAGAGGAAAATTGTTCATTCATGCTTTTCCCCCTTTGACGTTGACCTGGTAGTTCAGTTCCTGCATGAAAACCTTTTCAAATTCTCTGGCCAGAATTTCGCCATCCTGGCTGATGACATCGCGGATCACCGAGTCGACTGGCACCGCCGCCCTGACCACCGGGAACCGGCCGCGGTGTTCGGTCCAGCCCCGATCACCGGGCCGGTGCCTGGTCGGGTAGAGTTCCGGGCTGTAGTGTTTCGAGTGGAGGCGGATCCATACTTTCTCTTCAGTGGTATATATTTTGGCGAGGAAGGCCCCGGGATAGAGCCGCCTGCCGACTCGGACCCCGCCCGATTTTCCCGGAATGCCATAGACTGCAGGAGAGCCGATCGAGTAGGGCGAGATGTCCCATGTACCGATCCAGACTCGCAGGGTGTCTGCTCCAGGCTCGAGAGAGGTGGAGAAGAACCGGCCTTCAAGGGCTTTTTGCGGAATCCGCAGTGACTTGGCCGCCCGCCTTTTGATATAGGTTTCAATCCTCCTGCGCATCTTTCGAAGAGTCGAGGTTCTCGCCGCTTCGGCTTGGAAATCTGCGGCTCCGGCCATCTTCGCCAGGTGGTCAAGGAGGCTGTGGTCAATCGTCAATTGCAGCATCAGGAGATAAACCTCGTGAGCGTAATGCGCAGGAGGATGCCGATCTCTCCCACCTGGCGGATATCATAGTCTGCCCCGTCGATCTTCATCCTGCCGCCGACCACCGGCTGCCAGCTCAGCTTGTTACGGTCGACCGTCAACCGGATCCCTTCGATCAGCAGGCCGTCCGCCCCAAAGTGACCGCCGGCAAAGGCCTGGGCTTCTTCCTGGTTGAGACCGGTTTTGACCGCGTCGACGGCAAAACCATCAATATCAACCGGCCGCCCCAGTACTCCGGAAGAGGTGGCGGCGGCAAGGTCGGCAAGGGCTTTTTCGATGGTCATCGCGGCACCTTAATTAATGAGGCCTTTTACCAGCAGCCCAGGGCGGCGACAGAGCGGCAGTGGGTTTGCTTCGGTGAGGACATCGATCCGTTTGCCGTTCGCCGCCATGACCTGCTTGGCATAGAGCGGCAGGCCGTAGGTGTTGACGGTTTCAAAGTAGTTGGCCGGCGCATGGTGGATCTTGAAAGTTGACTGGGTGCCTACGGGGAAGAAGTGGGAATCCTCGTCACCGATGAACTGCCGGACATTACCTTCCGCGTCGGAAGCCTTGGCCCTGTATTCCTCAAAGGTGATGCCGCCAAACGAAAAACCCTTCCGCGGATCCTGTCCGCCGCCGGCAAGCTCGATAGCCTTGGCATGGTTAAGGAAGAACTTCTCGACCTTTTCATGGCTGATGAGAGTATCGAAAAAGGTTGGGCCGCAGAGGCAATGGACTCCGGTCATAACTTCGCCGAGAAGGTTGTCCTCTATATGACGGATCACCGCCCGGCATTTGGCGGTCACGTCCGTGGCACTGTTGGCGAGCGCAAAGGTGATGGACTTCATGATGATTCCGAACTCATCATAGAGGTTGTTGAGTACGGTCCCGTCGGCATCGAGAATGATCCCCTTCAAGGCACCAACCATCAGATATTCTTCGGTAATGGCATGGGAGGCCCGCATCTCGAAGAGCCGTTTGGTCATCTCGGTGTTGAGGGCTTTGGGATCAATCGAGCCCGCTTCACGATGTCCCTGCAGATCAGACGGCAGAATCACATCGTCATAGGGGATGTGAGGAATGATGAAAGACCTGGTTTTCGCCTTGGCATGTTTCTTCTTCGGTGCCGGGGAACCTACGGGCTGGGATTTCAGCAGGGTGATAACGCCGTTGGTCTCGTCGAGGATGACTGTACGGGTACGCACCGGATCGGCCGTGAAAAGACCCAGCTGCCGAACCCTGCCGTAGGTGTTGGGGATAATGTTGATCGCCCTGGTCATGGTGGCCAGGTCATATCCGGACTCGTCGAACGGGTTGATGATCAAATCCATAATTGACTCCTTGTTTTTTATCGGGTCCTTGGTCCCGGAAATGTTTATGCCAGACCTACGGCCTTGATACCGAGGGCTTCAAGTTCGCCGATTGCTGCAGTTTTCTCCGGTGCGGTGATACCTGCCGGCCAGACCAGATTGTCCATAGCCACGAGAGCTTCACGCTCAATGATGACGCCTTCCTTGTCGGCAGCGGTCGCATCCACCGCACCGATCATGATGCCGGCAGCCGCTTCGGTGCCGTCTGCTGCCGCCGGATTAAGAGGAGCGTACTTGCCGCTTGCGGTGATCTTGCCGACGACTTCGAGCAGGCTGACGCTGTTGCCGCTTGCGATCGTTATTTTCCTGCGGGAGTAGTCGTTGTCTTCCTCCCACTTAATCCCGTCGCCCAGGCTGTTTGGTTCTGTTTTTACTGCCATGTCATTCTCCTTTTGATTTCATGATTGATTGCACTACTTCGCCAGCTTCTCGCAGGAAGCGATGAGTGGATGTTTGTCGTCGCCGGACAGCGGAGTGACGGTGGATTTGATCATGCTTTTCTGGGATTTTTCCGCCCTCATCTTCTGGATGGTTTCCCGGGCATCGGTCACGGTCGCGGAGTTTTTCAGCAAGCCCACGGTTTGATCGATCGAAAGATTTCCGAGCTGGCAGAGTTCGGCCACATCAAGCATCTCTTTCTTTGCCATCTCGCTTGCTTCGGCAGACTTTGCCGCGATCTCTTCCGTCTTGACATAGCCGAGCTCGGCAAGGGCAGCCGGGCCGTCTTCTGCGGTCAGGAGTTTTTCCATTCGTTCTTTGGTGGTCATAGACGCGCCTCCATATATTGTGGTTGATTGTTGTTCTTCTATCTCTGCGGCCAGCAAGGCCACTGCCTCGTCAAAACCGGCGATTCCGTCTGCAAGGCCCGCTTCAATCGCCTGTTCGCCGTAGTAGACGCCGGCGTTCATGGAGAGCACCTTTTTCAAGTCAAGACCACGGAACTCGGCGACGGTTTTTGCGAACTGCATTCCCGCCTGGTCGACACTGGCCTGAAGTTTTTTCTTCAGGTCGGCGGAGAGCGGTGCATGCGGTGAAAAGTCGTTTTTCTCGGCACCGAAATAAACGGCGGTGTAGGTGATGCCGTCCATCTCGTTTTTCAAGGACTGGTCGCGGTGGATGGCAATGCAGCCAATCGAACCGACTCCTGCGGTCTGATCGGTGAGCAGAATTTTACGGCAGGCGGCGGCATTGTAGTAACCGGCGGAAAAGCAGCTCAGATCGATTACCGCATAAATCGGTTTTACCGCATCGGCCTGCCGGATGAACCTGGCCAGCCGCTCACAACCGGCATGAACGCCACCATAGGTGTCGAAGTCGATGATCATTCCGGCGATCTCCGGATCGTCAAGACAGGCCTGGATATCCTTTTGCATATACCGGTAGGAGCGCAGGCCCGAGCCGTCGTCAAACCCATGGTTGCGATGGACCAGGCTGCCAAGGGCGGAGACCACCGCGATTGTCTCACTTCTGGTCTGGTTGACCGGGCGGGCCTTGGCCTGGACCGAGCCGTTGTTGCGGTCGCTGCCGATGGCCGGGAGCAGGTCGGAAAAATCGATGCTGATCGGATGGTCCGCCTTCTTGTTCAATACACCAAGAATAACGTTCAGCTTATCCGGAGTGATCAGAAGCGGCCGGTTGAGAATTTCAGTAAGGATGTGTTCTACGCCCATGTTGCACCTATTGAGTTTTGGCAGAGTCGATGACGATCTGTTCCTCGACCTTTTGCAGGGTTCCTGACTGGGTAGTCTGGGATGGATAGCAGTCGTAGATCAGGCCTCGTTCAGCGGCCTTTTTCTGTTCGGCCTGGTTCTGCCTGTCTACCCGATCAATATTGCCGCCGCGTTTGGCGATCTTCTGGCCTCGTGTTTCGATGCCGTTTCTGATATCCATCAGTTCTGCCACCCGGTCCTTGACCGGATCAGTGAAGTCCCAGCCGTCGAGATGCCAGTCGACCCGGTGAAAGAGTCGCGGGTTTTTCAGGTAGTGGGAAACAGAAATGGTTTTTGTCGCACCGTTAAGGACTGCCGTCTTGATCCACCGGTTGATGTAGGGGCGGCAGTACTGGAAGACGAGGGTCCTGGCGATGATGGTTTCGCAGAGTCGGCGGAACTCGATGAGGCCGGCCCGGAGTGAGGTGTAAGTGACCCCAGCCAGGTCGCCGGTGAGCTGCTCATAAGTGATGCCGAGGCCGCGGGCGATGATCCGGAACTGCAGCTTCATGAAGTCGAGGTAATTGTTGCCGACATCGGCGGTCTCTGTGAACGCCACCTTCTGGCCGTTGCGCAGGACAGGGAAGGTGCCAGGTTCCAGCCGCATCGACTGGACGCCGTTCTCACGTGATAGAGGCTTGCCGCCCATCGTCCGGTCGGTGATCGGATTGTCCGAATAGATGAACCCGCCCCAGAGGGCAGACGCTTTTTTGCGGACCACTTCCGCATCGTCGTAGACATCGATCTCATGCAGCTTGACGATGATCGGGGCCAGCCAGCTTACGCCGCGGGCTTGTCCGGCGCGAAGCGGTCTGAAGACATGGGCGATATCGCTTGCGTCGACCGCGATCCGGCTGAGGTCGGAAGAGGTGAGAAATGTTTCTCCGGGATGGTCGGCATACAGCCAGTACTTGTAACGCCGGCCTTTCCGCCATTCGATCCCGAAGCGGATCTCGTTGCCTTCCGGGCTGATGTCATTATATCCGGCATCAAGGTGGTCTGATTCCAGGAGTTGCACCTGCAGGGGGACAATCAGGCCGAAATCTGGATCCACATCGTGAAACCGGCCGAGTACTTCACCGTCCCGGACCACGGAACGGCAGGCGATTTCCTGGGTACCATAGAAATCGGAGATCCCGTAGAAGTCCGCCTCGAGCTGGCTGTCGTCCCAGAGCTGCTGGAGTTCGTCCTTCTGATCCTGGTTGTCTAGGTTCCAGCTGGGTGAGATGTCGGTTCCGACCAGGTTGGCGACAAAGGAATCAATGCCGCCTTTAGCGGTGGGATTGTTCCGTTCGAAATCCCGGCTTCTTTTGCGCAGGGCGGTGAGGTTCCGGAAAGCGGCAGCGTTCGGTCCGGCCGAAGAAAGTCCCCAGTCTCCAATACGATCGGCGGTCGATGCTCCTTCGTACAGCGGCGAAGCGGCAAGCCCGGCCGAGGGAAGAGGTAAGCCGGTTCGGTCAAGGATGGTGCCGGGAGGAAAGTTCATAATCCCTTGCCTCCATGAATCCTGAAGGCAAAGATGACATTAGAGGCTGGATCCGCGGCGGAGAGTTCGGCGGCGATCTCGTTGCGCAAGGCACGGAGCTGAGGCAGCTCGATCGGCGAATATTGGACAACGTTGCCGTCGATGACAAATTTAACCGGCCGCTTGTTGGTGGCGAGCTCAATGATTGCTTGTTCTATGTTGGTAAGATCGGCCTGGGTGAATGCCACTGGTGCCTCCGTCATGAAAAACAGAATTATTTTTCATGACTGTACACCCTGTTTTTGGGGATTTTCTTCTATGATCACGTATGACCTTCTATGACCGTCCAAGTGGTGTTTTAATGCTTGACAGGGGTTTCGTTTGAGGTGGAAACGAAACTGGGTAGCGATTTAAAATCCTGAAAGCGCGGATTCTAGTTTATTGACAATGGTGCATATGATTGTTAGATATTAAGAATATGTACAAGAAATACATTATAAATAATCACTCTGGACTGTCTTTGATTTATTTCTATAGAAATTATTTAACCATTTGAAAATTCAGATATTTTAATAATCAGACGAGCGCAATATCAAGGATTTCATAAGCTCTTTTCTCCTTTTCATAAATTATCTCCCTTAGGTAATATAGGAAATCGGAGGTGTTACAAATGGGTAAATCTTGGACTGAAACAGAAAAGAGAGTGTGGAGTTGCCTGACTATCGGAGAAATAGCTGATCTTCAACCTGGAAGCATCGTCAGGGCTAGCTTCATCAAGCAGTTATGTACTGAGCCGAACCTGATCTCCAACCTTCAACCACATGGGATTCGCGTTCGCGGTAGCAACATCGAAGGTAGTCTAGATTTAAGGTTACTCAACATCCCCTTCAACCTTTCTCTCACCCAATGTTCAATTCCTGATACGCTTGATCTTCGACATGCTGCTATTAAAGCATTGGATTTATCAGGATCAAAGACAGACAGTATAGACGCTGACGGTTTAACAGTTTTTGGTAATTTTCGGCTGGCTGATGAATTCTCAGCGGCTGGATCTGTCTGCCTCATGGGAGCAAAAATTGAAGGAGATCTCATTTGCACCAGAGGGTGCTTCGATAATCAGAATAACCAAAAGTTTGACACACAGAAAACCAATTGTGGGGGATCTAATACCACAACCAGTTGTGGAGACTGCAGAAAAAGCACTTTACACAGCTACTCTCTAGTTCTTGAGAGAGTTTACATTAAGGGCAGTGTCTATCTCTGCGACGGTTTCTCCGCTTTTGGCGGAGTGCATCTCGGAGATAGCACCATCAATGGTAATCTTAACTGTACAAATGGCAAATTTATTAAAAGAAGTGGTTGTCAAAAGGAGCTATCGAATGGTCGACGTCTCACCTGTTATTCGGAAGCAGAATTCCATGATGCCTGTGCTTTCAACGGGGAAGGGATGCATGTTAAAAGGAACATGATATTGAACGATATTAATGTCGAGGGTGAGATTCGCTTGACAGGTGCGCTTATTGAAGGAGACTTGGATTCTGCTGGAGGGAAGTATAAAAACAAGGGAGCCAACGCGATCTATGGCGACCGGATGCACGTCAAAGGCAATGCTTTTTTCTGTGACAGATTCGAGGCCGAAGGAATTATACGATTCCCGTGTGCCAGAATTGGTGCAGATATCAGTTTTTATAATGGAATGATGAATGGCTCAGATGATAATGTCCCTGTTCTCTACTGTGAAGGCATAAAGGTTCAAGGGACATTTTATCTTAAAAAATTTGAGACTAGAAAAGGTTACATCAACCTTTCACACGCCACTATTAGTGGAAACCTTGATTGCACAAACAGCAAATTCCTGAATGAGGGTGTCTTTGCCATCAATGCTAAAGGCATGAGTATAAGTGGGTCAGTTTTCCTGCGTAGCTTTAAAGAAAAAAATCTCGAAGATTTCGACAGGAATATATTCCTTGCCAATGCCTTCGTTTGTCTCACTGGGTCAAAATTAGGTATGGATCTTGTTTGCACTGGAGGACATTTCAAGTTAGGAAAACCTTGCACTCTTGAAAACCCATACTTTGATTCTATTCAAGCGGGCAACATGTCTATAGGTGGTAAAGTAGAAATGGATGAGATCGAGACAGAGGGGGGTGTCAGAATCAGTGATACTCGAATAGGAAGTTACCTTAATTGCAACCAAAGCAAAATCAGTACCCCCACACATGAAGGAGATCATGTCTATGCGTTCACTGGAGGGAAATTGCATGTCGGTGGGAGTCTTTATCTCGGTGATGGATTTACTGCCAAGGGTGAAGTTATGCTCAATGATGCATCAATCGGTCGAAACATTTATCTAAATTCAGGAACTATTAAAAACGAAGGAGATTTCTCCCTGAGAGCAATGCAAATGCAGGTTGCAGGTAGCATTATTTTTAAGAACTTGATATCGCATGGCGAGATCAAAATTGATTTTTCTGTAATTGGAGGAAATCTTGATTGTTCAGGAGGTGAGTTTTTGAACGATAAATCTAAGACGGAGAGACGAAAAAAAAGAGATTCTCCAGATGAAGAATTAGAACGTCATTATGCTTTTCGGGCGATTGGGCTAAAGACGGAGGGAAGTGTTTGGTTTAAGGATTTTAAAGTTGATGGTGCAGTTTCCTTTCAAGGGGCTGTTATAGGAAGAAATTTTTATTGGAAAGGTGTCAAAGATTCGCAAAAAGTTTCACTTTTCCTTGATGCGGCAAAAGTCGAGGTCTTGGTTGACGATATTGATAGTTGGCCTAAACAGAATAACCTCCAAATTAACGATTTTGAGTACCAGTTCATAAGAGATCAAGGCCCAGAAGAATTAGAAAAACGTAGAGAGAAATGGTTGTCTTTATCTAAGGATTTCCGGACACAGCCTTACGAGCAACTCGCCAAAGTGCTCAAGCGGAGTGGTCACTTAGAGGAGGCTAAATTGGTTCTTATAAAAAAACATAATCATCAGAGTGGTAACAACTCGATGAACTTCATAATGAAAAAAGTAGGTCCAAAATTAAGAAAGAAGCTAGCTTGGTGGCACAATTTTCTCGTTGGATATGGATACAAACCTTTTCGGGCAGCTGTGATTGGATTGTTTATTGTTTTGTTTGGTTCTTTCATATTTTACTCTGGATTCCACTTTGATCTTATGGTGCCAAGTGAGTATAAAGGAGGGTATCAGGTAGCTAACCTATCGGAACCAGAGCAAGTTCAAACAGTTCAGGTGGCGAACTTCTTGGGCAGGAAATGTAAACCTAACAGAAGAATTACAGACACATCAGGTTTCTACTATTTTTTTTATTCTTTAGATACTTTTTTACCCATTGTCGATTTTCAGACAGCTGCTTACTGGTTGCCAACCGCTTATCCACAGGTTGAAAATGGAGATGAATGCAGTGGAAAGTTTAGTTTGTGGGGCTGGATATTGTGCGTTTTCCGCTGGTTTGTCATTATCTGCGGTTGGATTGTCACATCCGTTTTTATAACTGCTTTGAGTGGTGTTGTTCGCAAGTAATGAAAGATCGAATGTCGACCACACAGCCCCCAGAGGACTTGCTGGTGCCATTTTGCTTTTCCATTTATGATAAATGTCATTTTCTCTGCATTTTCCTTTCAGTCTCTTTGGTAAATCCGTCACTTCCAACTCTTGAGACATGAAAACCTCACCGCGAGGGAGTTCATCCAAATAATGATAGGGGCTGGTGATAATCAGGCCTAAATCGTGAGCATAGTCATCGTCTCAATCCGGCGCCGCTGCCAGTTGTCGACCAAATCCGTGTTTGATTCCCACCGGCCGTCGACCTTGGTTGCCGGGAAGTTGTCATCCTCGACCCATTTCAGGATGGTGTTCTTGCTCCGGCCGGAATAGGCGGCTATTTCTTCCAGAGTCACGAGTATTTTTCCGCTTTGTTTCATGCTCAGCCTCCCATGAATTGTGAATCTACCACAATGATGCTTTCGTCTTCGATTTCGATGTCGCCCTGATCGGCGGGATTGATCCGGTGTTTGATCCCGAGATAATCGGCTAGGCAGTTGATGGCGCACCAGTTGTCCCAGTAGTGATTTGCCCGGCTACCGATCTTCATCCAGTTGCCCTTTTCATCCCGGGCTTCGGAAATGAGCTGCTTGCAATATTCCTCTCCCGCATCCCGATAAAGATGAATACAGCCGGGAGTGTCTGGCTCAAGCGAGAGTTTGATGGCCATATTGTCTTTGTAATACCTGGTGTTCATGCGGATGGCCCGGATCCCGCCGCCCGGGAGCGGTTGATCAGTACCCGGCATGTATTCCCGCTGGCTGAAGGCATAAGGCTGGGTCATCACCCGGGCTGAGCCGAACACCGGAGTGATCAGCCCTTCATACTGGATGCAGAATTCAAGAACCTCCCTTGTCCGGTGGCCCAGCATGTCGATGAAAGCATGTTCGATGATATGCCGCTGGCCGTCAGCATCGTAATATTCCGATCCCCAAAGAGTCTCGGCGATGGCCTCGAAGGAATTGAGCGGCCGGGCCAGGACCAGCCACTGCTCGTTTTTGAATCCCCAGCCGACCGCCCAGATGGAGAGATAGAACAGATCGTTGTCCTGGGTATCGATCGCCGTCAGGAGCGAAGCCACCCGTTCGCCACCGGGTAAAGTCCCTGCCGGGCGGTCATCGCGGAAAGAAAGGATCTTGTCGACCGGCTGAGCCTGCAGCTCAACTTTCCATGGCAGGGAGCGGTGAGCGTTCTGGAAATCCTGATAGGCGTTGAATTGTTCCTCGGGACTCAGGCTCTTGTCCTTGCATTTGAGATAGGCACTGGCCACCTCGGAAAGCGAGACAAAATAAGAGGTCCAGGAAGGGACGATAAAGCCGATCGACTGCGGCCGCACCCTGTTGAGGTAATGAAACAGCTCCTCACCTTTGCCGCCATTCTCCATCCGTAACCGCCAGCCGCTTTTCATCGCCAGCTTGTTGGCGGTATGGCGGGCATCGTCGTCCCACATCCTGCGGCAGGAAGATTCCCGGCAGATATAACGGGCCAGCTTCTTAGCTTCGATCTCCTTGCGGTCAAGCGAATGGCCGTCTTCGCCCTTTGGCCACCAGAAGGTGTCGCTGGTGAACTCCATGAGCTGCTCAGTCAGGCAATACGGGCAGATCGCCCAGTAAACGAAAACAGCCTGAGTTTCCTTGGTGATTTCGGTCCAGATGAAACCGTTCTCAGTCGAGGCGGAGGCCATGACCAGGATTTTCCGGTTTCGGTAGGAGCGGGTCCTGAGTTTGGCCAGATCGATGGTACTGGCTTCTGTTTCACTCGGCCGTTCGTTGTATTTGTCGACCTCGTCGAGCAGCAGGTACTTGATTGATCGATGAGCAAGCGAAGTGAGCGATCCGGCCCAGGCGACCCGGTGGTACATGGTGCGCAGCCGCAGCTTGTGTTTGGAGACGTCGTCCTTGCGGCCGGTCATCAATCGCTTGAGCTGGGGCGACTGTCTGTAGGACCGCTGGATCCGCTCTTCCATGATCTCGACCCCGGAGGTTTCCGTCGGATAGACATACAATGCCGGTCCCGGCTCAAAAACCGAGGACCAGGCAAGAGCAATAAGGCCGAAAGTTGTCTTGGTTGTTTGCGGAGCGGCACAGACGCCGATCTTGCGGACGAAGGGCAGGGCGTAAGCGTCGAGCATCCCGGCCAGGTGCGGTGTGATGTCCAGGTTGAAGAAGCTGTCTTCGAACGGACCGGCCGGGACCTTCATGCTGACCGGCGCCCACTTGGAAGGCATGATCTTTTCCCGCCGGCGGAGCACCTGGCGTTCGGCCGGCGAAAAGCGGAAACGATAAGTGGAGTTGTGCAGCAGGTGTTCCACCTGATTGCCGTTGCCGATAATTTTCCGGAGTGATCCGCGGCATCTCCGGATTTTTCCTGGTTCCTGGGATTGCAGTATCATTGCGGTATTTCCTCGTCTTCAAAGAGCACTTCGAATTCATCGGTGGCGGCGAAGGTGTTGAGCAGGCCGTTCCAGATCTGGTTGATCAGATCAAGGAACTCCGCCAGCCGGGAAGAGTCTCCCTTCACTGCAGCAATGAGGGTTGCGGCTTCCATGTCGATCATCTGGCGAAAGCCGTTGTCGAGGGCAACTGCCCGCGCGGCCATCTCCAGGTACAGAGCTTCCCGCTCGATGAGCTGGGCCTGTTCCTTTTTGAACTTGAGGTTTGCGTGTTGATTGGAGATCCGCAGCTTCTCATTTTCAAGCCGTTGTTTTTCGACGGAAAGGGCCATGTCAGGCCCATCGGCGTCGACCGGTTCGCCGGTGCGCATGATGCCCTCGGCCTCGATATACTGCTTCACCAGCCGCCGGGAGTAGAATCCCAGGGTATTCACCCGGCACTTGCCCTGCTTGCAGTGCCGGTAAAAGGTGCGCTGGGTGAGGTCATAGCCCATGGCGATCAACTGGGCGAGCACATCGGCCTTGACTTTGGTTTCCCGGAAATCCCGCCATTCCGGCACCAGGGAGGAAGTGTCCTCGCTTTCGGGATCCTCCTGTTCGTCCGGCAGATATTTCAGGGCAAGGCGGTCCAGGGTTTCCTGGTAAAAAGCCGAGGCAACCTCATAGTCCTCTTTCGATTTTTTGCCCGGCGTGGAGGTGTAAGCCCGCATCGCGCTGATTTTGCCATTGTTGGCTACCGACAGTTCCGCCTTGTCTTCACGGCTGGCTAGATCGAGGATTCTATGCAGCATGTCCTGAGTCATTGGTATCAGCCTTGTTATGCGCCGGTTTCCGGCGGAAATTGATCCATCTCGATCGCATCGGCCCAATCAACTTCTATTTCAAAGCCGACGCTGGCGTTGTATCGACTAGGCTTGAGCTCATGACAGACGAAGGGCAGGCCCATCTTTTTCGCAAGCTTCAGCTCGTTGGCGGTGCCCTTGCTTTCACCGTCGTGAATGAAGATGGCACAATCGCAATCGTCAAAAACGGATCGGCTTCGGTGTTCGAATGCCCCACGAAGATATCGGAAATTGAGAAAATGCAGTTTGAGCGGGATCGCCTTTTCCTTGCAGAGCTTTCGAGCGACTTCGCAGACTCCTTCAGGTTCGGCATGGGTGACGATCTCGGTAATTCCTTTATCGTCGATCTCTTCGAGTAGAATGATTTTTACTCGTTCGTCATCAAGGGTTCGGCTGCCGCAGACGGCGAGGCGTTTTCCGGATTGCGAACTTTGCGGTTTTTCTGTAGATTCCATTTTTCCCTCCGCGTTGCTCAATTTGTTATATGGCTGTTGATAAAACGTTATAAAATGTTATAATTTTATGAATGAAATAGTCTGGCACAACCGGGCACGTAAGCAGATCAAGAAGATACCGGCGCAATATCGTCAGGCAATCATCGATCATGTTGGTAAATTGGAAGATTTTCCAGAAAATCAAGGGCTTGATGTCAAGGAACTCAAAGGGCACCAGTATGGATTCCGGCTTCGAGTCGGCCGGTATCGCGTGCTTTTCGATCATGATGGTGGCATCAGGATCGTAATGATCCAGGAGGTAAAAAAGAGAGATGAGCGCACATATTGAACCGCAGATAATTAAAATCAAAGGCAAGCCTGCTTTTGCCGTCATACCCTGGCAGGAATACCAGAAGCTGACCGGCAAGACGGAAGAACCGGATGAAGCTGATGTATGGTTTCCGCATGATGTGGTAGCCGCCAATGTCCGGGGTGACAGCCTGGTCAAAGCATGGCGGGAACATTTCGGTCTCAGCCAGACCGAGTTGGCGGAACGAGCTGGAATGAAACAGTCCGCATTGGCAAGGCTCGAAACTGGAGCAGTTGCCCCGAGACGTACAACTCTTGCCAAACTTGCCAAAGCCATGGATTTGGATGTAGACCAGTTGATCGACTGATTCACGCCACCGCCTCCCCCCGCCGGATGTACGCCCCGGCAAAAACTTCCTTGAAGTCTACCGTCAACAGAGCGGCCTGTTCCCGTTCCGTTTGACTCATCGTCTTGCAGGCCGCCTGCAGGCGTTCCAGTTCCAAGTCCGAGAAAACAACCATTCCCGCATCGGTTAATTCGTTCCACAATTCACGGCTGTCGGTGATGTGGCACTCCCGGCCATCGGCCAGGGTGAGGATCCGGTGCTGGACTTCCGCTTCAACAGGTTCGGAGGCTTCAGGAGTTTTTTCCGGCTGTATCTGTTCGGTCCCTTCTGCCTTGATCTCATTCTCCGGCTTGCTGTCCATCCGTCTGGCAAGACCTACAGGCAGTCCACTGAGGATCCACGAGCGAATGTCCACACCTTTGCCGAAGGCCTCGCCGGGATCCTTGGCCACCGGTACCGGCCACCGCTTGTTGCGTCGGAAGGTCCGCATCCACCAGTCCTGCTCGTTCGTTCCGGCCTTGTCGAAATCAAGAGCATTGAGGATGCAATGTGACTTCTGCAGGATGGCGGTTGCCCGGCTGTCCGGCTTGGCGGCACTGTTCCAGGTGGTCACCGCTCCCAGTTTGCCCTCGAACCGGCTTGCAATGAGGATCGCGTCGAATCCCGATTCCACCACGACATGGGCGAGGGACTCCGGATGCAGAACCATGGTGGCGAGCGACGAACCTTTGACCACCAGGTACTTGATGTTCGGCATGAAGGTCTCGATGTCCTCATCCCGGCGGCGGATCCGCAGCTGATGAACGGTACCGTCCGATCCAAACATCGGGATAACCCAGCCACGAGGCAGCCAGAGCTTTTTCTCCCTGCTTTTGCCGCTCTTCTCCGCAGCCAGCCCCCATCTCGACATCGGTCGGTATCGGTCCTTCCCCTGGGAGGATTCGTTGTAGCCGAGTTGGTAATCCTTCACAGCCTGGAGATCGATCCCCCGTTTGGCCAGCCAGTCAAGCGCATCCGGCCGGTCAAGCAGCCGGGCATGGCAGTCGGCAAGAAAGGCGGTGGCCCGTTCCGACCAGAGCGCAGAAGGCGGATCGTAGATTTTCGGTTCGTGCGTATTCCCGAGAGCGGGCGGAATTTTCGGTGTGGAAAACTTTTGCGGAGAAACAAAGCTTTTGGCGTCCGGCAGGTGGATCCCCAAAAAGGCGCAAGCCTCGCGGAAGTTCATCCTGTCGAAATCGATAAGAAACTGGATGGTATCGCCGTTTTTGCCGCACTGCCGGCACCAGAACCGGCCCGGAGTCCTCCCGCTGCCGCTGGTTTTCTCGGGCCAGACATGAAACCGGTCTGAGTTCCGCCCCTTCCCACCGTCACCGCAACCAGGGCATGCGGAATGATACTCGCCGCCATGGGCACTTGATGCCCTACGCCACGAAATTCCTTTTTTATCGAGCAACGTCAGTAAATTATTCATATTTTCTTTTTTCTTTTTTTCTTTTTTTTATACGTAGGGGATAGAGAGGAAAAAAAGATAAAAAAACGCGCGCGCGACCATACCCCGCTTACATTAAAACTTTGTCAACCAATCCTCTTATCCCCCCTTCCCCAGGGCGAAAGCATCCCGCTAATCCTCCGTAAGCCCTGCCGCAGCAAGGATTTTCGCGTGATATTCGGCCGTCAGGTCAAGGTCATGATAGAAGGTCCGGCCGTTCGAGACGGTCACCCCGAATTCCTCTCTTGCCTTCAGTTTGGTGCCGAACATCTTCTGTGACGGCGTGAACCTTTCCTTCTTGTTAACGGTCTGCTGGTACCATAGGGTAAAGGCAATATAGAGGTCGGTGGCGTTAACCCTGGCCCCTGACTGGCGGAGACAGGCGGTTTCGAGGAACTGACCGATATAGTCTTCTTCCTTGCGGTATTCCTCCGTCGACTTCTTCACCGATTCCGGCGGATGCAGGAGCTTTGCTTCCTGCCATTTCAGGCAGCCTTTAACCAGCCAGGCCAGAATCGCCGGGCCAATCTGTCGTAGTTTTTCCGGCAGCAGGGTATCAGCTTTTCGTTCGTTTTCGGTGGCCGGATCCCGGTTTACGAAGCTGATCAGGTGGCGTATCAGAAAGCATCTTTCCCAAAAGGCCATGTCGCCGACAGGTGCCCCCGGTTCATGGTTGGTCAAGAGCAGAAGGAGATGAGTCGGCTTGAACTTGGTCGGGTGTTTGTCATACAGTCCGCGGGCGGTGATGGTATCACCGCCGGTCAATCGTTTGACGGTCGATGCTGAAAACTTCCTCCCTTCATCAGTCTCTGAGGCGATGGCGATCCGCAGGCCCTTCAGGGCCATGAGTTCCGGGTTCGACTGGTTGGCATTGTTCGGCCGGTTGCTGTCGAGGAGCAGCTCCGGCGGAACGACACTTGCGTAATCGCCCATGACATGGGTGATGGCCTCGACCATTATTGATTTGCCATTCCGGCCCCGGCCGATCAGGACAGGAAAGACGTGCTCGCTGACGATGCCGGTGATCCCATAGCCGAACAACCGCTGCATAAAGGCGATCATGTCTTCGTCGTTGTTGTAAATCTGCCTGAGGGTATCCTCCCAGAGAGACTGGTCGACGTCGAGGCCCAGGTACTCGACCCCGCACCGCTTCAACACGTAATCTTCCGGCCTGCCGTCTTCCACTTCGCCGGTGACCAGATTAATGACGCCGTTCTGGCAGCCGAGCAGCCACGGATTGAGATCGAACTCGGTGCCGGCGATCGCCAGCTGGTTCACCGGATTGGTATGGGCGAATTTAAGGCAGTTGCTCCGGCCGGTGTCCTTGCGCAGGCCGCGGATCCGCGAGGCGATCTTTTCGATCTGCTTGTTGACTGCGGCGCTCACCTGCTTGATGTGATCATTGTCCCCGGTCTTCACCGCCTTGGTGATCTTCTCCTGGAGCAAGGGAATTTCGGCCGCATACCTCTGGGCCACCGCTTCGACCGAGGAGACCGCCTTATCCAGATCGTCCCGCCGCCAGGTGTGCCGATCCCAAACAAACCACTGCGCGGAATTCTTGGCGTAGACGATTTTGCCCTTGTGTAAGGCGGCATACAGGATGCCGTCGCCGAGCTGCTCGGACTGCAGGCACTCCATGACGAATTCCGACGTAATCTCATCCGTCGGCGGTTCTTTTTTCCCGTTTACCCGCTGGGCTCTTTCCTGCAATACCCGTTGGTCCACCTGACTTCTGATAGATTCTGTGTCCTGCATGCATGCGTTTTCCATTCATCAATTTTCCTTATAATTCGAGTTAAAAAGGATCCTTGCATAATCTAGCCGCCCCGCTTTCCCCCCGAGCTCTGGACATGATCTGGTCCACCTGGTCGGGGTCGGGAAATTGCCGGAATTGCCAAGTTGCCATCGAAACAAAAACTTCACAGCCGTCCAAGCGTCGCGGTGTCCCTGCCCGATAGGGGTCGACCTCTGGAAAGGACCCGCCGGTCCGGGGGGTGGTTGTCGTCTTTGCCGGGGTCTTCCCGGGGAGAGGGAGAGAGGGGAGGCGGAACGCCACGGTCGTCTTCCGAAGCAGACAGGGCAGGCGGCAAACGAATGCTGTGGTCACCAATCCAACACCCGACGTGTATCTGAACTCATCTCGATCTCTCCAGCAGGCCGGGACCGGCCAGCTTGTCGAGGTTGTGCTTTCTCGTCTTGTCGCCCAGGGCAGATAAGGAGGTGGTCTTCTTCGGGGCTGGTACGGAATTCTGCTTCTTCGCCCGAAAGGCCTTAAACCGATTCTGCGCCAGAATCTCCGGGTTGCTCCAGTGCATTCGAGCGAAGCGGGCACGCATGGCCTCGGGTGATACCTTGACGACCTGGGCCAGATCCCGAAGGAAGTACCAGATCCCGTTGTCGCAGAGTACCATCAGCTCCGTACCCGTGGGAGTCTTGGCCAGCACCGGTGGTTTGATGATTCGTTTCGGTTTGGGGATCATTGCGTTACGCCGTGCGACCAGTACCGTTGCAATCCCGGCATTTCGGGTTGTGGCTATGCACCCGCTTTGTTCCACCGCAGGTATCGCAAACGACATGCAGGCGAGCCTCAAGTATTGGCCGCAACACGCTTTCGACAGCCTGTCGCATTTCCTCGTCCAGAGTGATATCACCATAATCAGTGCTGATGGTGTGAGATGTACCTAGCTGTTTTAACAGACAATATCGTATTTGATTTTCGTGCATAACAATCACTCCAACTGACCCGGAGAAACAGCGGTGATATTGGCCGAGTCCGTGGCCGGTCCGCCGAGTTTGTCGTTATCCTGTGCATGCCATGGTGAAGAAAACCCCGATGCCGCCCTGCTTGCGATGACTGCGGGCAAAGGGGTTTGAGGGCTTGAGAGGAGGGTGTAAGGAGCGTCAGATAGGGCAGGATTAAAACCGGCCGGTGCAGCAGGGTCTGACACCGACTCGGCGAGGGTAATCATGAAACTGATGATCATTGAGGCAAAGATCACGAGAGTAATCAGCGACTGCAGCCACTCGACAATAAGCTTTTTCATATGACGGTTACCTGTCGGCCTCTGTACGGCTTTTTCTGGTAGCCGGCGGCGACAAATTCACGCAGGTGGCGGCGCAGGATCCTGATATCGCCCTTTGGATTGTCACCAAGCCGGGTGAAAGGGATAAACTTCTTGATAACCACCCAATCCCGCAGAGTGTGGTAATTGACCTTTATTTCATTGGCGGCTTCCTTGATGGTAAGATATTCGTCCATAGGATTGGCTTTGTTGGCGATCTTCACTCCTGAGGATTTGATAAGCGCCTCGAGGAGGTTGACGATCTCGGGGGTAGGCTCGATTTGGATGATGATCTTCTTGTCCATGATGTCCGTCCTATCGGTCGTTGGTGTGGGCTTCGATCCAGATCTTGAGCTGCACCAGGGCGACGATCGCCTCGTCTATCTCGGCAGCGCAACGGGAATGCTCCTTGGCGGTGATCTTGCCAGGCGTTTTTTCAAACCAAGCTTTGCGGGATGCCTCTATGGCATCGCCGGTTTCACGGAGGACCTTTGACACCTCCTGCAAGATTCCGGCGTCAGCTGCAGGATGATGAACCGGCAGGGGAACAAACACACCGGAAAGGAGATCTGCGATATACCGGCCGATCGGATAGGCCCGGTCGGGTTTGCGATCGTCTTCGCGGATCATCGAGATTAGAGTCCGGAGCCGGGCAAGCGGGCCGAACTTACCGGTGGCGAATTCGTCATCGGTTTCCGGTGAGCGGCACCATGCTCGGACAAGCTGGGGAGAGATGGACAGCAAACGGGCGAGTTCACCTGAATCGCCTCGCTGGAGAACCATGTCCATAACTTCGTAGTCACGGGGGAGTTTCGTTTCTCTCTGTATCACAACTTCACCTTAGGCAGAAAGTTGATCATTATGTATGCGGTGTAGTGCCATCTAATTCATTTACCTTGCTAAAACGCCCGTCCCCCTGCTAGGGTGTGCAGTGCCACCTGTAACGCCCCAACTATGTCCGGGGGACGGGACTTTTTTTTATTTTCTCTCTTCCTTCCTTTCTGGCCGGTTCGGGCCTTTTTGCAATTTTTCCGGCATTACGCCGTAGACGCCGCAGCCGAGATGGTTTGCGATATCCTGCAGGACCTTTTTGTTGCGACGATGGCCGTGGATATGAAGGCTGATATATGGTCGTGAGAATTTGGTCTGATCGGCAAATTTGGCGATGGCGCCCAGGCTGTCCTTGATCAGGAAGGCGTGGACTATCTGTTCCGGAGTTGTGAGGTTTTTGGGCATCTCAGTCACCAAAAGTCTTAAGTGAAGTGGGTGAAACGTTATTAAGCGTTTCGGCTAGGGTAGCTGAAAGCGTACCTAAGCGCAACATTAAAAACGCACACAATCGGACGGTACAGGAACGATGCTCGATTTTAGTGAAAGATTGCAATACGTTATGGATCAAAAAAAAATGAACCAAAACGAAGTTGCAGAAGGAATAGGGGTTAGCAGGTCAAGAATTAGTGATTGGCTAAATGCAAAGGTTACAGATCCAAGGCGCGGGACTCTGCAAAAACTTGCCGATTTCTTTGGCTGTAATATTGAATGGCTTGCAACTGGGAAAGGTGAAGCCTTTCCATCCACATCAGTGGCCAGACACCAAGAAGCTGCTGATCAGCTTGAAAGCGAATCACAAATCACAGAAATAGAACTTCAGGTCTTGAGAGCATACCGAAAGCTGGCAAAACTGGATTCTGACTTCCTTCTCGAATTACAAACCTGGATAAGCGAAGAGGAAGCAAAGCGACCAGGCTTCCCCGCATGGTTCAGGCTCGAATTCGAGAACCGCTTTCCCGAATTCATAAAGTGGAAAAACGAATTTTTTTGAACTAAAATGAAAGATTTTTGAGTAATCAGCAATTTAAGCGCGTCAATTGTAATAAATATAAAATTAATAAATCCCAAGCGTTATCAACTAATAAACAATCATCAACGATAATTTCCGGAGGAACAAGATGATCAAGTGTTTTCTTTCTCATAGTAGTGAGGATAAGGGATTATATGTAGAGATAGTAGCATCCAAGCTTGAAAAAGAAAGCATCATTTATGACACAAAATCTTTTGAAGAAGGAATGCCACCTCTTGATGAAATTCTTAGAGGTTTAAACCAAACAGGAATATTTGTTTTATTTCTTTCTGACAGCTCATTAAACAAAGAATGGGTTAAGCGTGAAATCATAGAAGCGAAAAAGTTACATGAAAATGGGAAAATTAAGCAGATATATCCAATAATAATTGATAAATCAATTGATTACAAAGATCCTAGGATTCCTGATTGGCTGAGAGACTCATATAATCTAAAGCAAATATTGAGACCAACTGTTGCTGCTCGAAGAATTAAACAGCGAATGCGGGAATTAAGTTGGGATTTTCATCCTAGACTTAAAGAGCGGGAAGATATTTTTGTTGGAAGAAATGAATTAATTTCATCCTTTGAATTACGAATAGATGATTTCGCAAAAAAGAAACCTAATTGTATTATTGCTTCGGGTATAGAAGGTGTCGGGCGGAAAGCATTCCTTAAGAGAGCTTTCAAAAAAAGTAATATTATTAACCCTTCTTATGAATTTCCCTCAATCTTTCTTAGTCAACATGAAAGTATTGAGGATTTTTTGATAAAAATCTATGATTTTGGATTTTCTATAGATTTAGATTTAACTAGTGCCTGGCAGAAAACCCACAATTTTCAAAAACTCCTACCACCGCAGACACCTTTAATGTGTAAGGTTTATTCTCCGGCAGCTAATTTTGAATTTTATAGGCTTCCAAAACAATAATAATTCTCA
>Ga0209643_1000223_pt1 | contig 135129 bp, 147 predicted proteins | sample AutmiccBRH37_all_FD_187383 | JGI IMG/M metagenome (GOLD analysis project Ga0209643, IMG submission 187383) | Deep subsurface microbial communities from Mt. Terri, Switzerland - Autotrophic microbial communities BRH/37_all (SPAdes) (version 2) | ecosystem: Environmental > Aquatic > Deep...
GTGTGTATATGATGAATACTCCTGGTCATGGCGCAGAGTCCATTACAGGTATCGCTGCAGCAGGTTCACAGTTAATGGTATTCTCCACCGGCGGCGGACATACTATCAGCCATCCTATCATGCCTACAATTAAAATTACCGGTAACATTAACTCTTGGCAGCGAATGAACGATACTGTTGACCTGGATCTTTCTGGTATCTTAGCTGGAACAATGAGCTTAGAAGAAGCTGGTGATGTAATCTACAATGAAGTCGTAGCTACCTTAAACGGCAAAATGACTAAAGCTGATATTCTTTTAGAAAGAACTGGTTTTGCTATCCACAGAGTTGGTTTAAGTATCTAAGGCATCTTAGGCTTCCGTCTTAAATGGCGGAAGCCTATTTTTTTATTTAAAAATTTTCGGGAATTTTTTCACTATTTAAGCAGGAAAACAGTAAAATAAGGAGAATATATATTACACGCTGGTAGGACCTCCAAGGACCTGTCACAATTCAGCGTAATACGACAAATTATGCTAATTATCTTAAACTTACTAAATTTTCTAAATTAAGTAATAAGAAGGGTGAGAAAAAGATGACTTCTGTAAAACAATTAGTGGACTTAACTGAACAAATAATAAAAAAAGCTGGCTTCACGGAAAATGATGCCTACATCATTGCTGATTCATTAATCCAGGCAGATTTAAATGGTGTAAGTACCCATGGACTAGCCCGCCTTAACCTTTACATTGAGAGGGCAGAAAACAATGCTTTAAATAAGACACCGGAGTTAAAAATTCTCAATGAAACTCCCTCTACAGTATTAATTGATGCTGACAACGGCATGGGGATTGTTGCTGCTAAAAAGGCCATGGATATGATAATTGAAAAAGCGAAAAATACCGGTATTGCCCTTGCTAGTATCAGAAACAGTAATCATTTGGGTGCTCTAGCTTACGTAACAAATTATATTCAAGAACAAGGCTTTATTGGCTATGCCTGTACCAATACCAGCCCTATTATGGCTCCCTTTGGTGGTAGCTCTCCTATTTTAGGAAATAACCCGTTTAGTGTAGCTATTCCTTATGAACCGCCTATTATTTTTGATACAGCCCTTAGTGTTACAGCTAGAGGAAATATAATCTTAGCTGATCGGGAAGGTAAACCCATCCCCGAGGGCTGGGCTGTTAATGATAAAGGGCAAGCAACCACTAATGCCAAAGAAGCCTTGTTAGGTGCTGTCCTACCTATGGCTCTGCATAAAGGCTATGGTATGGCCTTTATGGTTGAGGTATTAGCAGGAGTATTAACAGGTGCCCAATACGGTATTAATCTTGGTTCCTTCGTACCACCGGACTATTCTAAACCATTAGGCTTTGGACATGTAATAATGGCTATTAATATTGAAAGCTTTATGGATAAAACTGAATTTGAGACACGCTTAAATGATCTTGTAAAAATGGTTAAGGAAAGTCCCAAAGCCGAAGGAGTCAATGAAATATTTGTCCCTGGTGAAATTGAGTACAGAAGAAATGCCAAGGCACAAGCAGAGGGGGTGAATTTGAAAGTCAGTACTGTTCAGCTCTTAAAAGAACTTTGTCAAAAATATAATTTAGAGGGGGATATTTTAAATGCGTAAATTAAGTTTATTAGTAATTATCTTGATTTTGGCCGTAGCTTTAGTAGGCTGCGGAGGTAAAACCGAACCTGGTGATAAGCCAGCTGCTGAACCCAAACAGGAAAAAATAGTTCTAAAAGTTGGCCACGCTATGCCGGAATCCCACCATTTCCAAAAGGGTTTAGAAAAATTTAAAGAATTAGTGGCAGCAAAAAGTAACGGTCAAGTAGATGTAGAGGTTTTTGCCAGTGGAGTTTTAGGCGGAACTAGAGATAGAGTTGAGGCAGTTAAATTGGGTACTGCTGATATGGAACTAGTAGGTAGTCCTGACTTAGCAAGATGGGTTGATCAAGCATTAATTTTTGATATGCCTTATCTAATTACAACTTATGAACAAGCCGACGCTATTATGGATGGTGAAATTGGCCAAACAATTAAAAAATTGTCTGAAGATAAAGGCTTTAAACTACTTGAATTCGGAGAAAACGGATTCCGTAATGCTTTTAATAAATACAGACCAATCAATACTCTTAAGGATATTGAAGGCTTAAAATTAAGAGTTTATCCAAGTGCTGCTTATACTGATACTTTCACTGCTTTAAAAGCTTTACCTATGAGTACTGACTGGGGTGAGTTATATACAGCTTTATCACAAGGTGCTGTTGATGGTGCCGAAGCTACAGAGGCTCATTTTATTTCCAATAAATTTTACGAAGCAGACCAAAAATACTTTTCAAATACCCGTCATATGTATGTACCTGTAGTTTTCATAATGAATAAAGCAAAGTTTGATAAGTACTCCACTGAAATTCAAACAGCTATCCAAGATGCTGCAGTTGAAGCCATGAAATACCAACGTCAAGTATCCAGAGATGACACAGCAAACTTAGTAAAAGAAATGCAGGCTAAGGGTGTAGAAGTAAATGATGTAGCTGAATTAGATAGTTTTAAAGCTGCGACCATCCATATTTGGGATAAATATGCAGACAAAATTGGTAAAGACCTCTTAGAAAAAGCTAAATAATAAAATGCAATAATTTTAGTAAGTGGTGTATACTACACCACTTACTTCTCCATCTATCAACTAAAGTATTATAGGAGGGTTAGTGTGAAAGCTATTTCCGACAAACTATTCTATTTTGTGAAAATTTTAACCCTTATTGTTATAACAGTTATGACCCTATCAGCCTTTTTACAGGTAATATTCAGATATGTTCTGGAATATCCTCTTATCTGGACTGAGGAGATTGCTAGATTCATGTTTGTTTGGTTAACCTTTTTAGGTAGTGCCGCAGCAATTAGAACAAAAAATCATATCGCTATGGATCTTCTTGTTAATAAGTTCCCAAAAAAAATGCAGAAATCCGTTAATATGCTAGCCTTAGTTATTTTTCTCGGATTTTGTTTATTATTAATCAAGCAGGGAATATTCCTGACTGCAACAAATATGGAGCAAACCTCCGATGCTTTAGGGATCCCCATGGGCTTTCCGTATTTAGCCATCCCGGTAGGTAGTGCATTGATGGCATTTTTTATCTTAGAGGATATGCTTAACCTCTACAGAAAGGAGGCCAAATAATGTTAGCGGTCTTATTATCAATATTTATTGGAACAATAGCAATCGGAGTTCCAATTGCAGTAGCCTTAATTCTTGGTGTTGCCGGTGGTCTATATGTTAGCGATATCCCCCTATTACTCATTGGACAGAAAATGTATACAGGTATAGATTCATATACTCTCTTAGCTATCCCCTTCTTTATTTTAGCCGGTACCATCATGCAGCATGGCGGCATGGGCAAAAGATTGGTTCGATTAGCTAGTGTTATGGTAGGCCATATCTCTGGCGGCTTGGGTATGGTTTCTGTAGTTGCTTCGATGTTTTTTGGAGCTTTAACTGGATCAGCACCAGCTACTACTGCAGCCGTTGGCGGCATTACCATCCCGGAAATGACCAAAAGAAATTATGACCCTAGATTTTCAGGGGCCCTATGTGCATCTTCGGGAATCTTAGGTGTTTTAATTCCTCCAAGTATTCCTCTTGTTTTATATGGTGTTGTAGCCAATGTTTCGATTATAGACTTATTTATGGGCGGGATTATGCCCGGTATTATTTTAGGGTTACTGCTCATGGTCACAACTTATGTTATCTCTAAAAAAAGAGGCTATCGGGCAGAGCAGAAAGAAGGCATAAAGGAATTCTGGGCTGCTCTCAAAGATTCATTTCTTGCCCTCTTAGTACCGTTTATTATTTTAGGTGGTATCTATGGCGGTATTTTTACTCCTACCGAATCAGGGGTTGTAGCTAGTGTCTATGCCTTAATGATAGGTATGTTTTGGTATAAAGAAATTAACTTTAAGAAATTACTTGCAATTGCCTATGATGTAGCTGAAAATACAGCCACAATCATGTTGGTAGTAGGAGCAGCAACCTTGTTTGGCTGGATTTTGACTAATCAGGGTGTTCCTCAAAAAATAACCCAGCAAATCCTTACTCTATCAGATAATCCCATAATTATCTTGTTTGTCTTAAACATAATCTTTTTAGTTGTCGGTATGTTTATGAACCAGGGTCCGGCGATACTAATTTTGGCACCTATTCTTATTCCCGTTATCAGTAAGCTGGGTATTGATGTTACCTTTTATGGGGTAATAATGACTATGGTTTTATCCATCGGGCAAGTGACCCCTCCCGTTTCCCTGAATTTATTTGTAGCCAGTAGAATAACAGGATTAAAGCTTGAAGAACTAGTTCCGGATGTCATACCATTTTTATTAACCCTTATCGCCGGGGCACTAGCTTTAACTTATATGCCTGATGTAGTTATGTTTATTCCAAATTTGATGAAATAACCGAAGAGGACACTATATCCTATAGTGTCCTTCTGTACATCCCCCATAAATAAAGCAGGATTTTTCGATTACATCTAGAATTGTTATAATATGTCAACATGATATAAAGCAGGTGATTTGTAGTGGGTAATACTAAAATAATTTTTAACCCTATTAACCAGTATCATAATATCTCGGAAAAGATTGCATTAGTAATCAAGAACTTCATTACTGATGGCAAACTGAAGGCAGGAGATAGACTTCCTAGTGAAAGAGATTTAGCTCCCATGCTTGGTGTGAGCCGAAATAGTTTAAGAGAAGCATTAAAAGTATTAGCAACATCAGGTATAGTTGAAATCAGACATGGCCAAGGAGTATTTATTAAAAGTCATGAGTCACAACACCTTTTTAAACAATATTTAGATGGCTTTAATATTGATAAAAGAAAACTTCATGACTTATACTGTGTGCGCCGTGTTTTAGAAACCCAAGCAGTAGAATGGGCTTGTGTATTTGCATCTACGGAAGAACTAGAAAAAATTAAGGAAACATTACTATTAACAAAAAAGGAATTATTGACATCCGAGGACCCTATGCTTCTCCTTGCTAAAAGTGATGAAAACTTTCACAATCTTATTATTAAAGCTTCTTATAACTCTATTTTGGAAAAAATGATGCCTAGCTTATTTGAATTTCTTATAGATGCGAGACTAGAATCAGCAAAAAAAGGCAGAGCCTTTAAGTCATTAGAGGAACATCTAGAAATAGCTGATACACTTTTAGATAGAGATATCTCCAAAGCCCGCCTATCCATGGAAAAGCATTTGACTGCAGTTGAACGGGATCTGGTAGAGGAGAAGAGACACCCCCTAGTACAGGAGGCAGGATTAGATTAAATAAGTTATTCTACCTTTAATGCCTCTTTTTTTGTCGAATATTGTCGGAATTTTCTTTATATTAAGTGTCGCTTTAAGAAGGATTTAGTCAGTGATAGAAGAATAACAATTAATGTCATACTGGTTAGACCACGAAAAAAGTAAATGGACCCACCCCCTCATGCAAGACTAATAAAGGCTCATAGACTATATTCTATTGACCATTTACCATAAGCTTATTTGTAATTTTCGGTACTTTTTTAAATGCAGCCGTAATATTACTTTATTGTAGGTTTCACAGGGGTTATCCTTTAGGATAATCACCTACATTATAATAAAAGGGGGAAAAAAAATGAGAAGAAATTGGTCCTTAATTCTGCTGGTGGTTCTGTTAAGTGTCACCTTAATTGCAGGTTGCGGAGGTGCCAAGCAGGAAGAACCGAAGAAAGAAGAGCCGAAAGTAGAGGCTCCTAAATACCCAGAAAAGTCTATCACTTATGTAATACCCTTTGATGCCGGCGGACAGTCAGATGTAGAAGCAAGAAGACAGCAGCCCCATCTAGAAAAGTCTTTGGGGCAAAAGGTATTAATCGAGTATAAGCCCGGTGCCGGTGGTGCAGTAGGCTGGACCGAATTAACAAGGGCAAAGCCCGATGGATATTATATGACCGGTATGAACATACCCCATATAATCTTACAGCCGGCCCAACGTTCTGATGCAGGATATAAAACTGAAGATATTAATCCTGTTGCCATATTCCAAGCAACTCCTATCGGCTTGGCAGTACTTAATGACAGCCCATTCCAGACGATAGATGAATTTATCGCATATGCTAAGGAGAACCCCGGTAAAATAACAATAGCAGGCTCCGGAACATTATCCGGTCATGATATTGCCCGACTGCAGTTAGAAAAATATGCGGGCATTAAAACCGAGTACATACCTTTCACTGGTGCAGCACCGCAGTTACAAGCTTTTTTAGGAAAGCATACTATGGCTATATTAGCTAACTCTAACGACCTGGTCCAGCATAAAGATAAAATCAGAGTTCTAGCCTTTGGTTCAACTGAGCGTTATGAAGTATTCCCCGATTCCCCAACATTCGTTGAAAAGGGATTTGATATGCTTCCTAGTATCGACAGGGGTGTTGCCGTTCCACCAGGTACACCCGCTGATGTTATTAAGACTTTAGAAGCTGCCTTTATGCAAATTGCAAACGACCCAGACATCAAAAAACAAATGATTGAGCAAGGCTTCGTTCCTAAAGCCATGGGTCAAGAAGAATCAAAAGCATATATCGAAAAAACCAAGAAACAGTACTTGGAAATATTGGCCGAGGTTAAAAAATAAATATTATAGACTGATACCGGACCCCTTAGGTCCGGTATCAATCTAAATTTTATGGAGGAATTTGTATGGCAGAAATGTTTTTCACCGCATTGGTTCATATTTTTCAACCCTTTAATTTTCTTTTTATGACCGCAGGCGTAACCTTGGGTATTCTAGTAGGCTGTCTTCCCGGCTTAACAGCCACTATGGCTTTAGCAATCTTAGTTCCTTTTACTTTTACCATGGATGCCATTCCTGCTCTTATGACCCTAGGTGGTATTTATAGTGGTGCTATGTACGGTGGTTCTATCTCTGCTATCCTAGTTAATACCCCGGGAACACCCTCAGCTATTGCCACCACTTTTGACGGGTTTCCTTTAACCAAAAAGGGTATGGCAGAGCATGCCCTGGTTACCTCTGCCTTTGGTTCTAGTATTGGAGGGGTTTTTGGCGCACTTTGCCTTCTAATTTTAACTCCCTTATTAGCCTCTGTAGCATTAAAATTTGGCCCTCCGGAATATTTTTGGATGGCTATATTCGGTCTGACTATCATTGCCACCCTTTCCTCAAAAAATATGGTTAAAGGCCTTATCGGCGGTGCCCTAGGTTTAATGATCAGTACTATTGGACTTTCCCCCATAGGAGGTGATTCCCGTTTCACCTTTGGTTTTTACGGTCTAGCTGCAGGTATTAACTTGATTGTTGCACTTATTGGGTTTTTCTGTATTCCTGAAGTGTTGGCAATGGTAGAAAAGATCACAAAGGAACGCTATAAAATAGCGGAATACAAACCGAAAAAAGGTGTACCTTTACAGGTAATTAAAGAACTTTTAAAAAAACCCATCTTACTTTTGAGATCTTCCGTAATTGGTACCTTTGTGGGCATAGTTCCAGGTGCAGGGGGAAATATAGCAGCTCTAGTCTCATATAGCGAAGCCGTCCGTTGGTCAAAGAAACCAGAAGAGTTTGGTACTGGCGTTATTGAAGGCGTAGCCGCTGCTGAAACATCCAATAACGCCGAAGTAGGCGGTTCCCTAGTTCCCCTTTTGACTTTAGGTATTCCCGGGGCCCCTCCAGCAGCTGTCATTTTGGGGGCTATTATGCTCCAGGGGATGGTTCCTGGACCAGAGCTGTTTACAAAATATGGTGAAATAACCTACACCTTTATCCTCTCTCTGGCTGTTGCAAATATCATTATGGGATTTATCGGATTTTATGGCTCCAAGTTTTTTGCCCGCTTAATTAATATCCCAGTCAACTATTTAGCACCCTTAATTGTTTTTATGAGTGTCATCGGCTCCTATAGTATCCGTAATAATATGATGGATGTACTAATTATGGTTGTTTTCGGTGTTATCGGTTATTTTTCCCGCAAACTAAATTTCCACCCAGGACCTATCGTCCTCGGCATGATTTTAGGACCTTTTGCTGAAAATGGATTAGTACAGTCAATGCTTATGGGTAGAGCATCCGGAAGCATCTGGGGAATTTTCTTTACTAGGCCGATATCTCTTATCTTAATCATTATGTCGGTTATTTCTGCTTTATGGCCCTTTATCGCTGCATGGCGAAAAAATAGAGCAAACAAAGGAGGCCTAGAAACAAATGCGTAATAAGAACATCATCACATCTTTGCTTCTACTGGCCTTTAGTATCTATGCCTGGTTTGAAGTTAAGGATTTGCCTGATATAAGCAGCTTCTTCCCCAAGGTATGTATTGGACTTTTAGTTTTTTTATCTCTAATGCTTCTCGTGCAGGCCTTGCGTATGCAAGCTGTTCATAATGATGAGGAAAAGAAAAGTCTTAGATTTGTAAAAATTCTTACCGGAGGAATCTTTGGATATGTCCTAACAATTTTCATCATTGGGTTTAACATAAGTAGTGTTATTTTCCTAGGAATTTTAGGCTATGTTTTTAACCCAATGAAAACTAAAAAAAGTTTACTTTACTCCTTTGGCATTGGTATCCTGGCAACGACAATATTTTATGTAGTCTTTGGTATTGTCTTCAACGTCCCTCTACCAGAAGGGATAATATTTGAAAAACTGAGCTAAGGACTATCATAGGAAGTCGTGCTACCGTGCTACCGATTAAGGGAATTAGTAATTAAAAATACGCCTTCAAAGTGAGGCGTATTTTATATTTTAACATTTCTATTTATTTTTTCTCATACTTCTGCCCCGGTCCTTCATATTTCGGCTCATCTACCACCTGTTTTTTTCGAACTGGTTTCTTAATCTCTTCTGCATATTTTTGATTCATCGTTAACCGATTCATTCCTTTTGTTTCATCTTTTTTCATTTAATTTTAACCCCCTTTATAATAGGATGGGTAAATAAACAAAAAAATACCCAAAGTCTAAAATTTTAAAGGGTTATTTTTTATATTTTCAGCGAGCTTACCACCGAATAATTAGGTTTACTCGCAGCTCCTCGAAGCACAATCCTTCATCAATGCAATTATAGACATATTCTTTATTATCCATTGATTCTTTATTACATAAATCTCCTTCAAAAGCAACACTAAATCCTGCCTTTTCTAATTTATCAATAATATCCACTAAATCCTCTAAAAGAAGAGATTTCTCGTTGGGAATATTCAAAGTAAGTTGATAGCTTAGATTCCTATTCCGTCTGGCACTTTCCCTGATTAGACCCTCGATTTCATCAATAACACTATCAATACCTGTAAAGGTTCGATAATAATTTCTAACCTTAATAAATTTAAGTATATTTTCAGTGAAGGCATCCTTTTTTAACGTCTGTCTTTTTAGGTAGGTCAGCCAAATTTTTTGTTTTTCATAGTCGGCTTTTACTTTAAAGCCTAGTTCTGAAAAATAGGCAATTATCTTTTGGAAGATATCCTGGATAAACTCATCGGAAGCATCCAAGTCAGTTGCTTTAATGTTGTTAACGAAATTAGGTAAATCAAAAACATAGAAAAACACATTTTCTTGATAAGTATATTGCAGTATTTTTTTCTTAATAAATTCAATATACCCCTGAGCCTTCTCACTAACTTCTCCCTCCCATATTTCCCTTGCTTCCTCAGCGTTCATCCTGTCCCTCCTTCCCAAAACAATAAAATCTTTTAATAATTTATTCACTATTTATCTTGAATGTGCGTGAATTATTAATTATTAGCGACTTAAATAATAATATTCACCTGTATTTCCATGAGCAGGGTGGGTCTTATTTAACTTTTTAATGATTCTTCATATGAAGCATAGATCGGGAAAACTTTATTGAGCCTAGTTAGTCTAAAAACTTCATTAACGTTGGAGTTATTAATGGAGCAAAGCTTAAATTCTCCCCCTTTTTCAGTGCATTTATTATACACTGAAACCAAGACTCCTAAGCCTGAATAAAAGAACTAAGCCCTCCAAAACGGAAGGCTTAGTTCTTTAAAATACAAAATCTATATTAACGGTAAAACGAAGCACCTTAATATCTGGGCACTGGGCACTAGAACGAAGCCCAAGTGCATATCTCTAGATATTAATCTTAAGTGTCAGTATCTCCTGATCCCAGATTACTTTTGCCCTCGTACCAGTAATACTGTTAAATATTTTTTCTAAGATTCCTGTATTAATTAGGGGTTCACCAATTTCGTTTATTAGGAATGGTGGAAGGTCAAAATTCTTTAATACCTTGCCATTTAGTTCAATTTTTACTGGGGATTTTTTATTTATCGTAAACTTATCAGGCAGTCTTTCTACTTCATCGGGAATAAAATCTAAAACTGTATACGCCTCCATTAACATGGGAAAATCGGATTTGACATCATAAGTAAACCAATCAAAGGGAATATACATATAACCATTATCGGTCAGGCCACTTTTGCCCCAGCTTTGAGCTACTTTAATCAATCTGCTATCCTGATTATACCTTAGAGCAACCATAGCATGGCCGCCTATATTATCTCCACCCACTTGTACAGGCACCCTACCCTTACGGGCCTTGTAAAAGTTAGAGAGCAAATACATAGAAAAAATTACGGGTTTCTTATCAGAAAGAGCTACTAATATATCATCAAGGTCCAAACATTTTGTGTAAGCAACAATTCTATTCTGGTAGGCGTTTCTCAAGATTTTTCCCATCTGCCTGCTATTAGGCAGAGGTTTTTCATAATTTTCTTTTGTGCTTGGAAATAAAATCTCCCTGCAAACACCATTTAAGCGCAGTGATTCAACAGTAGCCTTTACCGTACTACCTTCAGTATCAGGGGGAAGACCGTCCAACTGCTTATTCATTTTATAAAGAAAAATGGGGGAAAGATCTACCATCTGTCCGGTTTCAAAGTATTGATTGATCATCTGTAAATAAGAACCTGACTCTCCAGTACAGGTAGGGAGATTTCCCTGGTTGTGGATAATCAAAGGCACAGAATCTATCCCACCCTCAGTAGGGATCTCACTAATGGATCTCGTACTAACTGCTCTATATAACCAATCCCTAGTATCTTTAGGGCTTGGATATGCACCCGGATGCGGTATTTTGGTCATAATATCAACACTCCTAACTTTTAAACTTTTTAGCTAAAATTTGCCCTATTGCAGTATACTATAGTGCTGGTGGCTAGTTGCTGGTCTATGATCTATGGTCTATGGTCTATGGTCTATGGTCTATGGTCTATTATAATTTTGTCATTGGAACTATATTTATAAATAATTATTAACCGTGTATATCCGTGTGCCCCATAGGGGCCCGTGGTTAAATAAACGGATTTTATATTTTAGTTTTCAAGGTAGACTCGGGGTAGGGTAGAGTAACGATAATACTTATGTCATGATCCACCATTTCAATTTCTACATTTTGAGCATCTTCCAGCGTAATATAACATAATCGCAAGTCGCCCCTAAAAAAGGAAAGCTGTACTCCTGGGAATAATTCTACTAACTCTACTGTGGAAGAGCGGTCAATATAACATCTGCTTATTTCTTGATAGTCAGGGAATCTTGTAGTTAATCTAACGTTTACAGAGTTTTCTAAATCTAAGCTGAAACAGGTAAACAGAGCAAAAATTGGATAAACAGCCTTGAAATTCAAATCCGAGGAAAAACGGATTTGCGCAGGAAATTGGTTATACAGGAAGTTTAAGTCCAATATTTTCCAGTGGTCTTCAACCTTTTGGAGCACCAGCCTATAAACTTGGCACGGCTTTGTTGCTTCTTGAGAATTGCAATTTCCGTAATAGGCAAAGAATAGCTTCTTGTCCTCACTTGAACTCTGTTCTTGCACCTGCAATGCTCTGTTTTCACTACAATTTTTACTGTAGTGGTCAATCATCCGCCTAATGTTCATAGTTGGGTGCTTCACTGAGTATCCTAATCCCTCTTTTCCAAAAGCGAAACGTATATCTTTTGAACAATAGCTTAGTGCTTCTTCTTCTAAACTTAAAGAAATTGCTTCGCAAAAGCCGTAGACAACACTCTCAGCCCGTTTGAGGTCAACTTGGTTAGAATCAAACCAATAAAAGACCTCTTTTTTGTTTTCTACAAACCTGCCTAAGTTCTCACTCCAAGAATATTTAACTTTGAAGCCGTGGTCTGCAGTATCATAAGAGCGGTATGTTATCTGAATTTCGCCATTTACTAATTCACCATTGCCCGGCGGTTCAAATTTGTCAATGTTTATTAGGCGGCCTTTTACTAACGCAAAAAGATGAATAATTGTTATATGAACGCCACATGGAGTGATTACAGCCAATGCTTTCTTTGCACCGATTTGTACTTCCCCCATGTCAAAAACATACATTCCCTGTAAAAAATCATCATAAAGCCAATCTCCCTCTAGGTTTATCCCACTTAAGCTAAGCTTGCTATCATAATAATAGGCTACATACATTTCTTCTTTACCATCTGTATCAAGATCAATTAAAAACACCTGATTTATTTTGTCAATGGAGCATTTAACTTGGTTAAAAACTAAATAGTAAGGTAGAGTTACTGAATCGGTAATGCTTAGGCTCTCCTCATCAACCCATTCTCCTTTTATACCAAATACCTGAGTAAATATTTCCAATGGCACTTTAGTAATGGCATTCTCGGATAAAAGATTTGGAAAAGCTACTTCCTTATCATTAAAGAGGTATTTATCCTTCCGAAACTTTATTTCTTTATTGCCTCGTCTAACACAAAACCCTTCTCCATAATCAACATCCCATTTTAGAGTGAAGCCAAACATGGAAACCAGAAGCTGTATAGGTACCATTGTGCAGTTGTCTTCCCAAAATGGCCAAAAGCCTTCCGCATCTTTCTCAGTATAATAAAGGCTCCCGTGGCTAGAGCGGAATAAGTCGAGAATAGATTTAACTTCTATGTTATTGATTATAATCCTACTAGCAAACACCAGTATTACCTCCCCAAAAATAAATTGCAGGATAATACATTATATGAAGAATATGAAAAACTGCTAGACAGTTATGTAAAATATCAGCTAAGTATTTAGTGGCTAGCGGCTAGCGATTGTAAATAGAAGAGAAATAATGACGTGTTTTATTTCTCAAAAAACATAGTGAAATTTACTTGTTGATTTTCGGATAATAGGGTATATTATTCTAAAAGATAATATTAAAGGCTATGAAGGGACTCATAGCAGTTTATGGTTACAAATGCAGAGAGCAGGCTAGATGGTGCAAAGCCTGTAGAACATAGACTGCCAATTACACCCCGGAGCTCCAATGTAAAGCATTGCGTTTTTCACCCGTTATCGTGAATTGAGGCATCTACTTTTTTATAGATGCGAATTAAGGTGGTACCACGGATCTCTTCGTCCTTATAGGCGGAGGGACTCTTTTTTTTGCAGCACTAATGTTTTAAAAAAGGAGAGGATAATATGTCAAGTGTTTATGAAGTATTGGCGGAAAGAGGCTATATAGAACAGGCTACCCATGAAGAAGAGCTAAAAGCGCTTCTAGAAAAAGAGCAGGTTACCTTCTATATTGGTTTTGACCCAACAGCGGACAGCTTACATGTAGGGCATTTCATTCAGGTTATGGTGATGATGCATATGCAAAGGCACGGTCACCGTCCTATTGCCATTCTAGGCGGGGGTACAGCAATGGTAGGTGACCCCTCAGGAAAAACTGATATGCGGAAAATGCTTACTAAAGAAGATATAGAAAATAACGCCACTTCCTTTAAAAAACAGTTTGCAAGATTTATTGAATTCGGACCCGAAAAAGCCCTAATGGTAAATAACGTTGACTGGCTTTTAGAATTAAATTATGTCGATTTCTTACGGGAAATCGGCCGCCACTTTTCAGTTAATAGAATGTTGACTGCAGATTGCTATAAAAGTCGTTTGGAGGAAGGCTTAACCTTCCTGGAATTCAACTATATGATTATGCAGTCCTATGATTTCTTAGAGCTTTTCCGTAGATATGACTGCAAGCTGCAAATGGGCGGCAGCGACCAATGGTCTAATATTTTAGGTGGAGTAGAATTGATCAGAAGAGTAGAAGGTGCTCCAGCATTTGGGCTTACCTTTAAGCTTTTGACTACTAGTGAAGGTAAAAAAATGGGTAAAACCGAATCAGGTGCTATCTGGTTAGACTCAACTAAAACTAGCCCTTATGAATTTTACCAGTACTGGCGTAATGTGGATGATAGTGATGTAGAAAAATGCTTAGCATTATTAACCTTCCTGCCCATGGAGGAAGTGCGAAATTTAGGTTCCCTTGAGGGTTCAGAGATAAATAGAGCTAAGGAAGTTCTTGCCTACGAGGTAACAAAATTAGTCCACAATGAAGAAGAAGCCAATAATGCCCAAAAAGCTGCCCAAGCCCTATTCGGCGCAGGACAGGAGGAAGGCTCCATTCCTACTACAGAAATTGAAGAAGCCAAACTGGATGAAGGTATGGAAATATTAGCTTTACTTCAAGAAGCAGCTTTAATCCCCTCTAAGAGTGAAGGCAGACGTCTAATCCAACAGGGCGGTATTTACTTAGGCGAAAATCGGGTAGATGATGTTAATCTGGTAGTCAAGAAGGATGCTTTTGTAGATGGAAAATTGATGATACGGAAGGGTAAGAAGGTATTTCATCTCATTAAAGTGATATAAAAAAGGCCACTTGGCCTTTTTTAGGTTTCACTTCGTTAGGTTGAGGTTTCGCTCCACTTTGTTCCGCTAGGTTAAGATATATAAAATCGAACGGAACAACGCCCACGTAATTCTGTTTGCTGCTCACGGAAACGGTGAGGGCACCGTTCCCTACGGTCAGGGCTTCATTCTTGCCCAAAATATTCCACTAAAGCTTGTGTCAGACCCGTAATATTGACCAAACAGTAGTGTCAGACGCAATAAATTAACCCCAAAGCAATTCCGGGCACTGATCACTGAGAACTGAGCACTGTTTTCACTGATCCCTGGGCACTGGTCCCCGATCCCGATACCCTAAATCTACCCTCAAATTACAGGTTTGCGTTTGCGTTTTTAAGGTTTTTTTCATATCTTTCCCGATCTGTCTTTTTCAAATACCTCTTCCTAAGACGGAGGGTTTGAGGGGTCACTTCAAGGAATTCATCATCCCCTAAGTAGGAAATGGATTGCTCTAAGCTTAAGTTTAATGGGACTTTTAATTTAACTGTTTCCTCCTTACCGGAAGAGCGCATATTGCTCATTGCCTTTTCCTTACAAACATTTACCGTAATATCCTGATCCCTGTTGTTTTCCCCCACAACCATACCCTCATAGACCTTAACACCAGGGCTAACAAAAAGTGTACCTCGTTCTTCAGCAGCTAAAAGCCCATAAGTATTGGCTACCCCTGTTTCATGGGCAACTAATACTCCGTTTCTCCGACCGCTTATATCACCTTTATAAGGCTTATAGGCATCAAAATTATGATTTAAGATCCCATAACCTCTGGTATCAGTCAAAAACTCTGTCCTAAAGCCTACCAACCCCCGGGCGGGGATTGAGTATTCTAGGCGAACTTGTCCATTATTATTAACCATATTCAATAGCTCACCTTTACGATAACCTAGCTTTTCCATAACAGGTCCCATATATGCTTCTGGGATATCAATTGTTAAACGTTCAAAAGGCTCATGGCGAGAACCATTTATCTCTTTGAAAATTACTTGTGGCTTAGAGACCTGAAACTCTAAACCTTCTCTGCGCATATTTTCGATTAGGATAGCTAGGTGGAGTTCACCCCGCCCTGCAACCTCAAATATCTCTGGACTTTCTGTTTCATTTACACGTAAAGAAACATCGGTCTCCAATTCTTTCATGAGTCTAGCTCCGAGCTTCCGAGCAGTTATGGGTTCTCCCTCTAATCCGGCAAAAGGAGAATTATTTACTATAAAGCTCATTTGCAAGGTAGGCTCATCAATTTTTAATAAAGGTAACGCCTCTAGAGCATCGGTACTACAAACTGTTTCTCCGACATTAATTTCTCCCAATCCTGTGACAGCAACTATTTCCCCCACAGAACCTTCTTCAATCTCAACCTTTTTTAACCCTTGGAAACCAAAAAGTTTAGTGACCCGACAGTTTTCTTTACTTCCATCTCTTTTCATTACAGTTATTTGGGTTCCTGTTTTGATTTTACCCCTGTTAATACGGCCAATGGCAATCCTGCCGATATAGTCACTATAATCCAGCAATGTAACCTGCATCTGTAAAGGGGCATCTAATTCTCCGCTAGGAGCAGGTATATTTTTTATAATCGCGTCAAAAAGAGGTTTCATGTCATCCCCTAGGTTATCAGGGTCATCACCGGCTATACCTCTAATACCTGAAGCATATACTATAGGGAACTCTAGTTGTTCTTCTGAAGCTTCTAGGTCTATAAATAAGTCTAATACCTCATCTACTGCCTCATGGGGACGAGCGGCTTCCCTATCCATCTTATTAACTACAACAACGGGATTAAGGTTTTGCTCAAGGGCTTTGCGTAAAACAAATCTGGTCTGAGGCATACAACCTTCAAAGGCATCTACAACAAGAAGGACACCATCAACCATCTTCATTATTCTTTCTACTTCTCCACCAAAATCAGCATGACCAGGAGTATCCACAATATTGATGGTATAACCCTGATAGCTGATAGAAGTATTTTTGGCAAGAATGGTAATACCCTTTTCTCTCTCTAAATCGTTAGAATCCATAACTCTTTCAACTACATGCTCATTGGTACGAAAAACACCGGATTGGGATAATAATTTATCAACAAGGGTTGTTTTTCCATGATCGACGTGAGCTATTATAGCTATATTTCTAATTAAATCGCGACTCATAATAATTCCTCCTTGGGTGTCCCGATAAAAACATCACTTGAGTATTTTATGCTTAATTACAGTTAATTACAAGTATCTTTTAGAAAAACTGGTGAAACCAGTTTTTTCTCCCTACAGTTGAGTAAAAAAACCTAAAAAAAAGCCCGGGTACCCCAGACTTCAATAATATACTCTATTTTTTCTCACCACTAGCCACAGGACTAACAAGTCTTTTATTATTTTCTGTAGCACTGTAGCACTGTAGCACTGTAGCACTGACATTCTGAATATCCCATGAGCTTAAACACTGTCATGCAGTAAGCCCCATAGCCAATGTCATTTCCCTCGAGTTGCTCGAGCAGTATTTTTCAAGAATTCATAAGCTCCCACTGTGAAAAGACCCATAGCAAATCCAGCAATCGCTCCTTTTAGGGATAATTCTAATAAAAGACATCCCATTGCCATTCCCAATAATCCTAACACCCAAGGAATATAATTATTATTAAGAGGTGTATGGTGCTTTAATAGCCAGCCAAGTCCATATAAAAATACAAAAGAGGCAACAAACGGGTTTTCCAATATCATTTTAAAGAAATCCAAGAACTCCATAAAACCTATCCCTCCCCAGCCTTTTTATTAATATTTATGTTAAACTGTTGAAAAATAGGCATAAAAAAAACGCCCACCAATGACGTTTTTTTCGTAAACTATTAGACTACAGACCATTGGTTATCAATTTACTCCCTTGTACTTCTACTTGTTTCATTAGCTCATTATTATAGACGAGAACCTTTTTAATCTGCAGGTCAAGTTCTACAACCTCTTCAATAAGTTTTTGGTTATCCTTAGAAAGCTCACAAAAAAGTTCTTGTTCCAATAACTTGTTTAACATAGGACTCCACCTTAAAAATGTTTTCCAAAGTTATTTTACACTACATCCTATGTCGAACAAACAAGCAACATGGTATTATTTTACATTTTTATTACTCCAATTTTCCCGTTATTTTGCAAACAACGGCACTTTCTCTACCCTACATGGTCATATATTTTATCCAAAAGTTTATTGAATTCCGCCAATTCATCCTCATTATAGCATTCTAGCATTGTCGATAAAAACTGTTTATGAGGAAGCACCGTTTTATTATACAATTCCTTCCCATCTTGAGTTAAATCCACTCTTACTACCCGCCTATCATTTTTATCCTGAACCCGTTTTACTAGACCTCTTTCTTCCATTCTCCCTATAATCGACGTTATATTAGAGTTAACACATGCTGATTGTTTACTCAATTCTGACATTGGTGTTGATTCCTCAACTGATAAATTCCAGAGAATGCTAAATTGGCTGGGAGTTGTACCATGCTTACGCAAGTCATCTTCTGCAACCCGCTGCAGCTTGGCAAAAGTTTTCCTAAAAAGTGACCAGGTCGCCATTTGCTTGTCCACTTCATTAAACCACCTTTCCAATAAGTTTTACTCTTATATATTTTCAACATGAATAATCTGATTCCTTCTATTTTTCAGAAAAGTATAATAATTATTTATTTTTTTTAAAATGTACAATTTTCAGGAGCAACATTAGTAAAACCTTTAATCACCGGGGCTCTTAGTGCCATTTCCTCAGTCCACTCAGCATATTCCACTAATATTGTAAGTCTAGGCTCTAACCAAATATATTCCATCTTTTCCCTGGGTGGATTAATTAGGGGAGACTTATCAATAATTAAATCCTTGCTTAGAGCTACAAGCTTATTAAAGTTCTCCCCTGTAAGGCCTGAGCCTGCCCTTCCTACAAAAACTAACTGTCCTCCATCATTAAATACTCCTAAAAGCAAGGCTGAAGGGCGGTGGTTTTTTAGAGTATATCCACAAACTACGCAGTACTGTTTTCGGCGGTATTTAATTTTTATCCATCTGCCGGTTTTTTCCCCAATTTCATAGCTGCTATTAATATCTTTGGCTACTATGCCCTCCATTTTTTTGACTTTTATTACTTCAAAAAGTTCTTGACCCTTTTTAAAGTTTTCCGTAAAGAAAATATTCTTATAAGTGGTTAAATCTTTCTTAACCTCCAAAAGAACCTCCTGTCTCTCCTGCCAGCTTTTTTGGATCAGGAATTGATTATTATAAAGGATAATATCAAAAATACAATATGTAATAGGCAAAGTTTTTTCTAGCTTTTTTATCTTGGAAGAATTACCGGCAAAATCCCTTCTTATTACAGAAGGGAAGCTAGGCAAAGCATTTTTCAATACTACTATCTCACCATCTAAAATCAAATCATACTTGAGGTGTCCAAAAACCTGGAGCTCAGGATATTGCAGGGTTTTATCCTTCATTTTTTTGTTAAATACCTTAACCTCTCCTTGCGAGCTATGGATAATACCCCTTATACCATCCCATTTGACCTCGTAAATATATTTAGGATTACTAAAAATTCGATCATTTTCCATTACCTTAGGTTCCATAGGACGAAAAGGTATAAAAAGCTCCATAAGGGCCTCCAAAATAAAATAGTGGCTGGTTGTTAGTGGCTTATATTTCATTGCTATGAAAGCTATAATGTTGGTGTGTCATCCTGAGAGAGGAACGAACGAAGGAACTTGATACTCTTCACTACGTAAGATCCTTCGCTATCGCTCAGGATGAAGAGAATACTTACTTTAATTTCTCATTGATATTTTTTTGGTCTAAAAATTAAAGTAATATACTACTATGTAAAAGATAAATTTACTCTAGGAGAATGCCATGTTTTCTATTTTGTTTTACAGTTTCCTAGCAGGGCTGGCCACGCTCTTGGGTTGCTTTCTAGTCTTGGCCTTTGGTAGGCCGGGAGAAAAACTCTTAGCCTGGATGCTGGGTCTAGCTGCAGGAATAATGCTGACTGTTGTTATTATTGATTTATTCCCTTCTAGTTATGCCTACAGTAATTTTAAAATTGCCTTCTCCGGCTTTATTTTGGGAAACTTACTGCTTTTTATATTAGATATAGGCATTTCTCAGCTGCCACCTATTCAAAAAATGCAGCAATTTGATAAACGGGGGCACTTTTTAAAAATGGGCTATCTTATTGCTATCGGTATAGCACTCCATGATCTACCAGAAGGGATAGCAATAGCTGTCGGCTATTCTGCTCAAGAAAAGTTAGGATTTATAATTGCCCTGGCCATCGGTCTTCATAATATTCCGGAAGGTATGGCAACAACAGCTCCATTAAAAATGGGCGGAATGAGTAATCTCTCTATCTTGATGCTCGTTACCCTAGTGAGCTTGATTACCCCCTTGGGTGCTTATCTGGGTATGATTCTTGTCTCAATTTCTAGTTCACTTATCGGCTTATTACTTGCTTTAGCCGGTGGTGCCATGACTTATATTGTCAAAAGTGAATTATGGCCCGAGTCCCAAAGAAGACATCCTAATTATGCCCGTTTAGGCGCCTTAAGCGGGGTAGTAATTATGATAATGGCAAGTTTTGGGTCGGCATGACGGCTTAAGAGAATTGCTTTAGGGGACGGCATTACAGCTTACGGGTTAAAAATCTTTGGGACGGCATTACGTCTTGTGGGATAAATTTTTAGGTCCGCATGACGGCTTATAAGCTAAACTTCCAGGTCGGCATTATTACTTTCGGGTTAAATTTTGGGGTCAGCATGCTGTCATGCAGAATGGCCCTTTAGTCGTCATGCCGACATCTTTGAATATCCAATTAGACGTCATGCCGTCATACAGTATATCCCATGAGCCATCATGCCGACATCTTTGAATTTCCTAATAGCCATAATGCCATCATGCCTAAGTATATTTTCCTCCCTTCCCGCACAAACTTATGCTAGCACGAAAATGGAGGATATTCTATGCAAAACATGGCCAAGTTGGGTTTTATAGGCTTAATTAGTGGGATGGTAAATGGTTTATTAGGTATTGGCGGAGGAACAATTTTAATCCCTGCCATGATTTTTTTATTAGGAGAGAAACAGCATAAAGCTCACGGCACATCCCTAGCAATTATTTTGCCTACTGCTTTAGTCAGTGCTTTGATTTACTATTTTCATAGTTACCTAGACCTAAATCTAACCTTAAAGGTAGTTTCCGGTGCTGTTATCGGAGGTTATATTGGGGCAAAACTTATGAGTAGAATACCTGCCAAAAGCTTAAAAAAGCTATTCGGAATTTTTATGATTGTGGCTGGCCTAAGGATGGTGTTCTAGCTTGCTCATCTTTGTAATCGGCTTATTAATGGGGATTTTAAGCGGTCTGGCTATAGGAGGAGGAACCCTTTTAGTCCCTGCTCTTATTTATTTAGTAGGTACAGAACAGCACATTGCACAAGGTGTTTCTTTAGCTGCTTTTATTCCGACTGCAATTGTTGCTGTAATTACTCACCACCATCAAGGCAATGTTAAATTTAGATTAGCCGGTTATCTTGCCATCGGGAGCATAGTAGGAGCTGTTTTTGGTTCTTTAATAGCCTCTAGCTTAGATGCTCAGGTATTAAAGAAGATCTTCGGTATCTTTCTTATTGGTATGGGCATATATGAATATGTAGGCAAAAGTAAGCTAGAGAGGTTAAAAGAAAAAGGCGGGCTTAAAGAGCCATCTTCACAACAGATGGGAAAAGTCATCCCTTTACATAAACCCCTCAGGACCAAGGCTAAGGCTGAGGTTAAGGTTAAAAAGAAATAAAGATTACACTCCACTTCCTTTCGTTAGATTTAGATTCTGCTACGGCTAGAATTCTGCATTTGACAATACTTTGAGGGCATTTTATTGCGTCTGACAATTACTCAAGGGTAATCTGTTGCGTCTGACAACTACTACTGGGTTATACTTCTGCGTCTGACACAATCCTTGCATGTAAATTTTTATATAGATGTAAACTTATTCAATTACGAACCGAGCTACCCGTATATCTTCAAAGGTAGATTTATAATTATTATAACCGGAACCATCTTTTACCGTGTTTATCCGTGTGCCCCGGAGGGGCCCGTGGTTAAAGAAAAGCCCCAAGGGCTTCAACCCCAAGGGACTTCTTTTTATTCTCAACCTCAACCTCAGCCTTAGCCTTAACCTTTACCTAGCGAAGCGAAACCTCATCTGCGTTTTTTAGGCAACGGTTTTGTTGATGCTAAACTTATAACCTTTATTTTTTGCGGAGATCCTTTAAAAACTACATAGCTTAATGAATAAAAACCAACTAACAATAAGCCTGCAAAAAGACCGGAGCCTTGACCGGAAATCAGGGGCATTGAAACAATTACTACCACTAAACTAACAACTGCTGCCCATGAAGTATAAGGAAAACCAAACAGCTGGCAGTGGCCGTGGGGTGGACAACCATTTTTGATCCTATATCGGTAATGTGTGAGCATAATAATTAGGTATGCAAAGAGTAAAGAAAAACCACCGGAACTGACTAGGAATATATATATCCCCCTGGGCAAAAAGTCCCCTAAACTTACTCCCGCCAGCATTGCAGCTCCTGAAAATAAAATTCCGCGAAAAGGTACATCAGTTTTTTCCTTTAATAAAGAAGGTGCATGCCCTGCATCTGCTAATGATCTTACCATCCTGCCTAGACCAAAAGTAGCTGCTAACATTGTAGAAAGAATTGCCGTGACTAAGATTATATTAATGGGGTCAGCAGCCCATTCTAAACCTCTAGCGGTCAGAGCACTAACCATGGGACTAATATTTTCATTGAGATTTGCTGTAGATACTAACGGAAGTAAAGTAGCTATAACCGCACAGTATAAACCAACTAAACCTACTACAGTATATATAATTGCTCTTGGAATTGTCCGATGAGGATCCTGGGCTTCTGATGCAGCTAGACCGATAATTTCAAAGCCGGCATAACTAAACAAAACTATTAACATACTGCCGGCAATACCTCCAATCCCCCCTGGAAATAAAAAAGCATTATTTAAAACACCTAACCCAATTTGTCCCTGTCTGGGAAAAAGTCCTACAATCAGGGAAATGGCCAAACCAATAAAAGCTACTAATGCGGCAAGCTTTATAGCAGCTAAACCGCTCTCCAGGCTGCTTAAAACCTTTGCCCCTAATAAGTTAAGAAGTGTGACACCAACTATAATTAATGAAGAAAGAGACCATAAGGAAAATTGTGGAAACCAAGATCGGAAGAAAATAGAAGCAGCCGTAGCCTCACTGGACATTGCCAAAACCAACCCCGTCCAATATACCCAACCTACTACATAGCCGATCAAAGGACCAAAAGCTTCTTCTGAGTAAACACGAAAGGACCCTGCAACAGGCTTAGCTACTGTCATCTCCGATAGAGCAGTAAGAATTATATATACCAAAATCCCACCAATTATATATGCTAAAAGGATAGCAGGACCAGCTGCCCTAATGGCTGTTGCCGAACCTAAAAAGAAAGATCCCCCTACAACTGTTCCTAATGCCAGCATCGTTAGCTGCCAAACTGAAAGTCCATTTCCCTTTTCCATAAATCCTCCTAAAATTAAAATTCGTTTTTAATCTTAGTTTCCCTTCTAAATTTTTTTCCATTCAAAATGACCTAAAATCCTTTTTAAATTAACTTAAAGAAAGTCCCAAGGGTTCTTGAACCCAAGGGACTTTCTTTATTATCAACCTCAACCTTAGCCTTAGCCTTGAGGCGAAACCTCACCTATGGAAGTGGCATTTCTTGGGCATTCTTTGCCTCATCAGGAATTACTACTTGCTCAGCTTTGTTTACGTTATAAATCTCATAGGAAGCAGACATTTCCATCCCTGAGAAGATTTCTCCCATCTCCTTAGGAAACTGCCCCTGTTCAACTATTGCTTTGCCCATATTTTGGATATTTTCCGTCAAATCCATAGAGGTTTTGACCATATCTAAGGTAGCTTTGTCAATCCAGATAATATATTTCATGTCTCCCATTTTACCTAATATTTCTGGTCCGAAAGGCATATTTGCTTGGCCAAAATTCATTCCCGGCATCTGTTTCATTATCTCATCATATATCTCACTAGAAGCAATCATTTCAATTTTTACTGTTTCCTTTTCACCAACTTTTTCTTCTCCTAAAATCTTAGCCTCTTTTAAATTATCTAGAAATAAGCTCATATTTTTGGCAGGGTCCATATTCATCATCTCAGCGAGAGCAGGATCATTAATACTCATCTTAAACCACTGTCCCTCAACACTTTGATAAATAGTCATCCCACCTTCTGTTGACTCCATATACTGCTCAATACTTAGTGGCTCACCGGTCTCTGGATTTTTAGTTTCCATAACCATTTTCATCAGCATAGGTTTTTGAAAAATTGTTGCCTTGCCTGTCATTGTCATATCAATTGGGCCCTGATCAGGCACCTGCATTTTCATCAGCATTTCCAGATTCATATCATAATTATCTATTTCCGCCATTTTTTCATATGCAGCTCCGATGATATCCTGAGCTGATTTACCTTTTGTTAAATCCTTTGTGCCACATGCAGTAACTAAAAAACTGACAATCAGAAGCAGATAGAGTAATTTGGATTTCTTAAACATTTTTTCAAGCTCCTTTTCCTTTTTTATTTAGTCTGATATAAAATAAAATCTTTAGAATTCTTTGTTCATGTATATTCTCACTGACATTATATAGGAAAACAAGGCTAATACCAAGGCTATTGCTAATAAAGTACTGCCAATTATCCAAGTCGGTATTGCTAATACTGTCTCGATAATCTGCTGGAGCAACGGGTCCCTTTTACCAACATTATTCATTAAATATCCTGTTAGCCAGCTGGGCATAAAGAATAGGAATAAAAAGAAGATCATTTTAATTATTCTACCATATTTTTTACCCAACTTTAGGTATCCTTCCTTTCCCGATGCTCAAGGCTAAAAAAATCATGACTTCTTTTAACTCTCAATTCTCCATTATTCATTTTCAATTTTTTCACTTCATTTTACCTCCCCATACAAAAGCTCCAGCATCTCTTGAAGTACATGAAACTCGATACCTAAAGCTTTACTTTCTAAAATAACCTCTGTAAGCTTTTCCTCCACCACCCGCAGCCTTCTTTCCTTGAGCAGTTCTTTGTTTTGCCCCGAAACAAAGGAGCCTTTACCAGCTACTGTTTCGATAAAACTTTCCTTTTCTAATTCCTCATAAGCCCTTTTGGTAGTAATCACACTGATATGCAGATCTTTCGCCAGCGTTCGAATGGAAGGCAGGCTCTCTCCCGGCTCCAGCACCCCCATTACTATCTGGTTTTTAATTTGCTTCACAATCTGCTCATATAAGGACTCTGCTGACGAATTTGAAATTATAATATTCATAAGCATCTCCCCGCTGTAAATACTGCATATACTGCGTATACCGTATATACCGTTAATGTTCAACATGCACAGTATACACAAAGCCAACCCTTAATGTCAACACTATATGAAAAAGTTTTTTAGTATATTTCCCATTGGATAGTACAAAAACTACTTAGGAAAAGTTTCTCTCGGAATATTCTTGAGGTTAAGGTTTAGTTATAGGGGGGTCTCATATGAAAACACTAGTTTTAGGTGCTGGGCGGATGGGCAGTTCCGTTATAAAATATCTGGCATCCAAAGATGAGATACTAGTCTATGACCGCAATGAGGATAAAATTGAGGTCTTAAAAAAAGAGTTTAGTTTACCTATTAGGCTTGCTAGCTTCGATGATTTATTTGATACTGACTATTTATTTATGGTCATTAGTGCTGATGGGGTTACTGGCTTTCTAGAGGAGCACATCAAAGAATTGAAGCCGGGAGCAACAGTAGTCAATATGGCAACAGCCTTGCCTAATGAAAGCTTTTTTACCTTTAAAAGATATAATAAGCGGGTAAATTTAGTCCAGGCAAAAATCATAGGTCACTACAAGGAACTTGAACTTGAGCCTCTGGTGCTCTTTTTAGAGGGAGACAAGAAAGAGCAGGTAGCCGATATACTGAGAGACTGGGGAAAGATATATTTTATGGAAACTGATATAGTTCACCAAATTAATGGTGAGGCTGTAAAGCAGGCCATATCAGCAGTAGAACACATGAAGGGTCATATAGTTCATTTTCGGCTTCCCAAAGATGTAGAAACAGCACTTTTAAGAAACGTCCTAGCCGGCACCCTAAAAGCTTATGCAGTAAATGATGTAGGTCCCTATTTTAATAATGTATAAAAATCGGGGTCAGGCTTTACATTGTGAAATTATAACAATTTCACAATGTAAAGCCTGACCCCAAAGAGGACCCCAAAGAGTACGGCACCTCTAACCCATGCTTTTCCATTAGTTCCTTATTAGAAAGAATTTCCGCGGGCTTTCCGGTTTCTATTATAGTTCCGTTATCTAGTACAATTACTCTGTTACACGTTTCTAAAATGAATTCTAAATCATGGGAAGCTATTAACATAGCTTCTTGGTCTGTTGCTCTTAAAAAATTTATAAGCTTCCGTCTATAACGAACGTCAAGGTTTGAGGTGGGTTCATCATAAATAACTAATTTAGGCTCCATGGCCAAAACTCCGGCAAGTGCAACCAGCCTCTTTTCCCCTCCGGATAATTGATGGGGTGGACGGTTTTCTAAAGACTTTATGTCTAGAATATCTAAAGATTTATTAACTCTTTCCCCTACTTCTTTATCCGATAAACCCATATTTTGGGGTCCAAAAGCAATATCATCATATACAGAAGGACAAAACAATTGATCATCTTGATTTTGGAAAACCATCCCTAATTCCGGTCTAAATTCTCCTTTCTTAACCGGTTTATTAAATAATATAATTTCTCCACTGATAGGCTTTTTAATTCCTGCAATTGTCAAAAAGAGCGTTGTTTTTCCCGCACCATTAGGACCGACAATACCTATCCTTTCTTCCGAAAAAATTGTTTCATTTAGATCTTCCAATACCTTTCTACCACATGGATATTGGTAGAATAAATTTGTAATTTTTAATATCTCATTTTGCCGTTTCATGATTGGCCTCCGATGGATTAGTGACTAGTGACTGGTGACTAGTTCTTTAAGTACAATTGGGCAAATATTAATGCTACGGAAAAGGCTAAAGCCATAAGTAAAAGGGCAATATCCCTGGGATATATTTTAGAATTGTTTTTAAAAGCTATGGCCTGACCGTATCCTCTTATTGTCATGGCAGAAAAAACCCGCTCCGACTGGTCAAAGCTTCGTACAAATATTGTACCAGTCATCGAAGCAAGTGTAGAAATTCCCTTATAGCTCTTTGGCTTAAACCCGCGTAGGCTCATAGAATGAGACATATTTGACAGATCCTTACTTATTTCAAAAAAATATCTATACGTAAATGTCATCATATCTGTAAATATTACTGGTAAACCTAAAGACCTCATCGCCTTAATATTTTCTGTAAAGGAGCTTGTACCAAACAATACAATAATCAATGTTAAAATACTTAAAAATCTGCCCCCAATTAACAAACTACTTAGCAAGCCTTCTTCTTTTACCGCTAAAGGTCCTAGCATAAAAAGCACTGTACCCTTGGAAACAAAAATTAATAATATTAGCATTGTAATAAGGAAAAAGCCTGGCAAGCGCAATCTGGATAATAAAAATGAAAATGGAAGCCCCGAGAGCAGATAAACGCTTATGCTAATTACCACAATAAAGGGTATCAACTTTAATGTACTTATAAATGCAAAGGTAAATATCAAGGTCATTAATCCAATAATTTTCACCCTTGGCTCCCAATTATGAATAACAGAATCAAAATCACAATATTTATCTAGCCACATTAATTGCTCACCTTTTCATTTAGACCCATAAGCTTAGGCTGGACTTTTTTTAAATAAATAAATAAAAACGCTGTAAATATCCCCTCAATAATCACCAGAGGTATATGGGCTATACTAAGAGTGAAAATAGCCTGTTTTTCAGCGACTACATCAATATTCGCAGGGATAAAGTTCACTAAGATTAAGAAAAACATTAATACACTCAAGCCTAAGGCAAGGCCTCCTACTACAAAGCCTACAAATCCAAGCCTAAATCTATTGTGTTTAACAAAGCTCTTACTATTATTATATATAAAAAAGCTAACAAAAGCAGGTAATCCTAAAATTACCGAATTTATCCCTAAAGTAGTCAAACCTCCATGTCCAAATAAAACTGCCTGAAAAAATAGGGATATAATAATGGCCGGGAAAGCATAAAAACCCAATAATACCCCCATTATACCATTTAATGCTAGATGAACACTTACAGGGGGGATTGGTACATGTATTAGAGAAGCTACTAAAAAGGCAGCAGTCAGTATTGAGGCCTTGGGTATATCTTCTCTTGGGTTTTCTTTTTTATTAATATTTCTCAAGGAGAAATATGCCGCAAAACCGGTTACTGCATATCCGGAAATTACTATTGATCCCGGCAAAATACCATCAGGAACATGCATTAATTCTTCCTCCTAGTATAAAATAAAGCAGTCCCAATCATTCCCCAAACAACCGATGCAGCCATAATAAGCTTTTGAATCCAGGTGTAACCTGTACTTCCTGCTAAGGAGGCTTCCTCACCAATTTCTATATTTATATTTGCCCCATGGCCACCATACCTAGCTTGGATAGCCCATATTCCCTTTTTCGAGAAATCAGGGGAAAAAATATAACGGCCATTTTCATCAGCTAACCCTTTAGTCCAAGGATTTGCTAGGTCATCTGGTGCATACACTATTATTTGAGCATTAGCCATAGGTTCACCACTATCATACTTGGCTACTAATTCATAAGACATGTTTGCATTATACTCTATTTTGGCCCCATGGGCATAGGCAATTATAGGACTAACTAAAATGACTAAAAATAATGCTAAAATTATTATCCTCTTCATGAGTAATCACCCCACTTGAAATTAGGTACTAAGTATCTTGGTCCACTTTGCTTCGCTAGATTAAGAATCTGTGTACCGGACCTAGCGAAGCGGAATCTTAATCTAACGCAGTGAAATCTTACCCTCGGATTTTTTCTACATAACAATGTCCTTCTCCTACATGGGGTAAAGAATAAAGAAGGTCTGATAGCTTTTCGTAGTCACTATTTGACAACTTAGTTTTCAAACCTTGGTTGTCAACATCGAGCTGACCATTCTCTGCTATGTTGGCAAAAGGTTCAAAGCCTAATGAACCTAGATTCAGGTCATCATCAGCAGGTGTTTCTATATCTCCAAAAATATGATCTAAATGGAAGGTCATTTCCAGTTCAGCTTCTTTTCCTCGTTGTACAATACCTTTTCTTTCATCACCAATGAATTCACCGGCTTTAATAAGTAATTCCTGATCAAATTTAATACTAAAATTTATAGTTTTATTCTCTTTTTTTGCGTCACCTATTAATACTAACACATTTCCTTCGGCAGGTCCTCCATTACCTTTTACCATACTCCATGATATGGCGTTATAATGTCCTACAGGGGCATTCTCTACTTTTCCAACAACACTAGGCCCTTCGCCTTGGGCGATATCCATAGTATATATTTTATCTAAGCTAACTTTACTGGAAGATTTTATTTCTCCACCCCCATAGGCATCATAGGGCGGATTAGCTTGATAACCAGTTATATCCGCTAAATTTACATAAACATGATCAAAACTTATTCGCCAATTATCCTTTGAAATAAAGCCCTCCCTTGCAAAATCTTCACCGTTAGCTACAAACTTTAAGGTACCTACCTCTTTTACTTCTTTTTTACCCAAAGAGCACCCCGTTGGTACTAATACAAAAATTAACAATAAGGCTGTCAAAAAGCATATTTTTTTCATTGTATTTTCCTCCTAAAATTTTAATTTGAAAAGGCCATGGATACTACCCAAATTGGGCAGACCTCCATGGCCTGATTACAAATTGTACTGCTAAATTAATAGAAAATACACTTCTTGTGTATCAATACTTTATACTAACTAATCCCGGTATCAAACAAAACTTGGTACTGTTTCATACAGCATTATTATTAAAAAATATTCGACTCTCTAAAAAGAATTCCTTCTTTTTTTTGGAAAACAAATTATGACTTAGGGATAGACTTTACTTTTCCTAACCGGCGCTGTTTTATTTGATAAATATTTAAGCACCGAACAAGCTTCATTTGTTCACATTCCTTAAAGTGAATAAACTCTAGTCCATAATTTATTTTTACAGGGCTAAGTATTTTTTTCCATAATGCTTTTCCATATAACTTTATTGGTTCATTTTCTATCTTAAACTCAATTTGTAAAATTAAGTCAATATCACTAGGTAAGTCTAAAGCAGTTTCCATTTTCATTCCAGTACTACTCAAGTCTAAAATTAACAAAGATATTGTTTTATCTAAATCCACCACTTGGCCATTAATAAATTTAAAATGAGCATCGGCACTAATCGCATAAGTAAAATATACTCGAAAGTTATTTCTCCGATCAGTTGATGTACTCATATTTTTCAACAAAACTCACCTCTTATCCCTAACAAAGACTACTTATTTAATTATATGCAACTAACATTAAAAAATTTGTTGAAATTTGCGGATTATGGCTTTACTTCGTTACTTTCTCTAATTCATATTGAATTAATAGTAACACATTTTGAAATGTATCACAAAGCGATACATCGTTATAAGCTTTAGTTACCTGAGCCCGATATTTTCTGCTGTTTTATTTGATGGATATTTAAGCACCGTACAAGCTTCTTTTGTTCACCTTCCTTTAGGCAAATAAACTCTACTCCATAATTAATTTTTACAGGGTTAAGTATTTCTTTCCATAATGTTTTTCCATATAATTTAATAACTTCATTTTCCATAATAAATTCAATTTGTAAAATTAAGTCAATACCACTGGGTAGGTCTAAGGCTGTTTCCATTTTCATTCCAGTACTACTTAAGTCTAATATTAATAAGGGTATAATTTTATTTAAATCTACCATCCTACCACTAATAAATCTTATATGAGCCTTGGCATTAATACCATTATTAAAATATACTCTAAAGTTCTTTCTTCTTTCAGCTAATTTGCTCATACTTTTCAACGAACCTCACTCCTCAAATAATTTAGTTAGACTTCTGATATAAATAGGATAGCTTTAGGTTGTCCAATTTCATTGTAAGCAACTAACAATAAATAATTTGTTGTAACGCGGATGATAAATACATTTATTTCCATCAAATAACTATTTTTTTTTACAATCTTTTATATAATTCTCTCTTTTTCTATAGAAAAAAATGCAGGTTATAATTAACCTGCATTTTTACTATCTACTACCCTATAATCCCATTCCATTTAAAATCAATAGATTCATGTATTCCCGCCTTTTGAGGATTAACTACACCCAATTTAACTACTAGGAAAATTTTACCATTACATTTTCACATTGTAAAGCCTGACCCCTTATGCTTTTTACTGCATTAAATGGGGTTAAGTCCATTACTCCCAAATTGTTTCTTCTGCCTAATCCTTCTTCAATGTTTTTTTCTTTCTTTTTTTCCCGCAAAAGTTTTCTATTAGGATGTCCCATAGAAATCCTTCCTCCTCTTACTTAGCTTATTTTTATACTTAAGTTCAATGGAATAAGGTTCTAATAAAACGCCTTCAATAATCTTTAAAGGGTTAACTTCTTTTAACTCAATAATCCTCTCAGACCCTACTAGTCCTTCAATAACTTCCATTCCTAAGTTAAAATTCCGAAAAGCATTTTTAGGGGAATGAACATCTGAACCAAGCAAATGTATCATTCTTGACTTTAAAAATAATTCTGCTGTTTTTCTTATTTTTTCACCATATTCACCAGCGATGCTTCCAACATTAAGTTGGGATACAGCGCCCCTCTTAATCAATTCTATTAGTAACTCAGGTTCATCAGAAAAAGCTAAGTTCCTTTCAGGATGGGCAATTACAGGGGTTATCCCCTGGTTTTTTAAGATCGTAATTATTGACTCCACATTATTAGGGATATCTAACCTAGCAAACTCCACCATTAAATACTTGTTGCCATTATTAATAGTTAAAATTCGTCCCTCTTTGAGACAAGGCAATAATTCCGGATCATAAAACACCTCACTGCCAGAGATTAAGCTTATTTTAAGGTCCTGCTCTTTTAACTTGTACACAGCCTTAGAAAGCAGCCTATAATAATTTTCAGGTTTAAATTCAACCTCCTTATAAATAAAATGGGGTGTGCATACCATGTGGGTGATTCCTGCAGCAGCAGCTAACTGAGCTATTTCTAAAAATTCGTCCCAATTTTTAGCTCCATCATCTATTCCCGGTAGAATATGGCTATGAAAATCTATAATCATTTCTTATCACCATAGTAATAATAATTTTTATAGAAATCTTTTTCATATTGAACATTATTAAATATAACACCAATAATCTCTGTTTTAGCATTTCTTAACTTTTCTATAGTTTGTTGTGCCAAATCAATAGGTACCTTTTTACTATTAATAACAACTAATACGGCATCAACCTTTTCTGACAAAACTAACGCATCAGTGAAAGTACCAGCTGGAGGTGTATCAAATAAAATATAATCATAAGCTTCGACATCTTCAAACAATTCATCTATCTTACTAGAATTCAGCTCGGAGGGCTTGAGTGGAAAAAATCCGCTAGTAATAATATATAGATTTTCTATTTTTGTCTTTTGTACTACTTCCATAAGACTTAGTTTTTTCTCTAAACAGCTAGACAAACCCACTAAGTTACCGGCATCAAAAATACTATGCAAAGTGGGCCTACGCAAATCAGCATCAACTAAAAGTACCTTCTTTCCTGTTTGCGCTAAGACAATAGCTAAGTTAGCTATAATAGTTGATTTGCCCTCAGCAGGTCCTGTGCTGGTCAGCATAACCTTTTTAAAACGGTGATCTAGATTATAATAATAGAGATTAGTTCTTATGGTTCGAAAAGCTTCAGCCTCAGGTGATTTAGGATCAGAATATGTTATCAGGTATTGACCCTTTTGCTTTTGATCTCTATCTTTAGCCTTAAAATCAACAAAGGGAATTTTCCCAATAACCGTCAAACCCAAATAATGTATTACATCTTCCGTATCACTGATCATAGTATCAAATAGTTCCAATATAAAAGCTAAGGATACCCCTAGCAGTAAAGTAACTCCAAAGGATATAGATACATTCATTTCTTTCTTTGGGCTCACTGGAATAGTAGGTTCCATGGCTGTAGCAACTATCATTATGGATGATTTCCCCATGTCAACAGATTCGAAAATCTGAGTTTCGGAGATTTGATCTGCAAAAAGATTATAATTCCGCTCTAGTCTTTCTACTTCTTGTATTAGCCTCCTATATTCCCATTGTTTTCCAACAATTTCCGATTGTAATTGTTCAATATCAATTTCTAATTGATTAATAATCGGAATATAAGCTGTCTCGTTTCCGGACTGGATTAATGCCTGCTGATTAATATTTAAACTTTCTTGTTTTACCCTTAACTCTTCCTCAAGATAGCTAATATTTCTTGTTTGACTATTAAAATCACTTAGCATTTTTTTAGCTTGAACTAACTCTTTTTCAATGGAAACAATTTGTCCCTTAAATATTTGCCTTGATTGTTGCATTCGTTCTTTACTTTTTTCTGAAATATAATCTAGAAAATTATTACTTAATGTATTAGCAATTAAAGCAGCCAATACAGGGTCATTATCATTTACTTTGATTTCAAGTAAATTGGTATCTTTAACAACATTGGTAGAAATATTTTTGTTTAAGTGTTTTATAGTATATTTTTCCTCATCCAGCTTCAAATCTTTTACAAGGGACTCTAGTAGTCTCTCGTTTTTTAGTTGTCCCTCATAAGTTTTTAGAGTCATCTGTGGCAAGGTTGCTAAAGTCCTAGCTAGTCCCTCTAATGTCTGCTCTTCTCTAGCTGGGTAATACTGCTGCTCCGTTGGGTTAGTAACCATCAATACAACCTTTGTTTCATAAACCGGCGATAACACAATATAGTTTAAGATTACACTAATAACTAGGGTAATTAATGTCAGAGCAAAAATTATCCATTTTCTTTTTAAGATAATTTTCAACAATCGTGTAAAATCCATCTCATCAAAAGCTTCGGAGTTTATCTTGCTTTCCATTAATCTCCCCCCCGAAATGTTTCATTTGGTTTTTTTCTATAAGCTTATAAGTTTTTAAAACTCCTCTTATAAATGTCCCCTTATTATACATATTCTGGAAATTAAAATATAGTATTTAAAAACCCACATCATACCTAGATATTATATTTTATCTGCAAATATCTTCGTAAAAAAAGTTTGTAGCATATAATAAAAATAGCTGTTATCACATTATATTTACTAAACTCAATTTTAAAATCATTTAAAATATCATCTTTTTCTATGTATTTTACTATAAACTCCCGTTCAGCCCCTTTTCTTATTACTTCTCTGAACAGATATACATAATGCATACATGTATAGTTTCTAATAACATAAGGTTCGATATCATATTTAAGATCTTCTTCTTTTCTTATAAGAGCTTCTACTTCACCCATTCTCCAAATATCCACTTTACGATTAATAGCAGACCCTGCTCTTCTAATATAATAAAAATATTCTTCAGCTGTGTAGTAAATATTTGTACATTTAGACATACATCTTAATTGGAAATCTTGATCTTCTGCATATTTTATATTTGTATCAAACAATATGGAATTTTCTGAAAAAACCTTTCGCTTTATTATAAAAGAACACATCCGTTGATTTATTTTTTTTCTTAAATATAGTTTTAAAAACTCCTTTCCACCAAAAATACATTTTTCATATCTTTTATAGGAATATATTTTAAGGATTTTCTGTGACTTCTCATCGACTATTTTATATCCGTATGAAAACATATCAATTTGCTGATTATTAAATACCTTTAGCGCATTTTCAAGAAGGTCTTCTTTAATTAAATCATCACCATCTAAAAATAAGATGTATTCCCCTGTTGACTTTTCTATGCCTGTATTCCTTGCAGCTGATACTCCCCCATTTTGTTTAGCATAAACTTTCACTCTGTCATCTATATTTTCATAATATTCCAAAATATCTAGGGTTTGATCGGTTGACCCATCATCTATAATTATTAACTCATAATCTTTATAAGTTTGTCTTAATACACTATCTATTGTCCTGCTTATGAAACTTTCCATATTATAACAGGGTATAATAATACTCAATTTTTTCAAATAGACCGACCATCCTTTTGCCTATTGTCCCGTCCTGCACCAATTTCTAAAAAATTCTCTACAAAACAATCTTAAGACAAACCAGGGCTCAATCAAATATCTCTTCCAGACACGTTTAGGCTCCGTTAATAGGCGATAAAACCAATCTAGCCCTATTCTCCCCATCCAACGTGGTGGCGTAGCAATTTCTCCTGCAACTAAATCCATACATGCGCCAGCTGTTAATATAATATTTGCTTCGATATTATCTAAATTGTCGAAAATCCAATACTCTTGTCTTGGCATTCCCATGCCTACCATCAAAATATGGGGCTTATATTCTTTAATCCGCTGCAATACTTGTTTATTTTGTTCACAATCTGGTGTGGGGTCAAAATAACCGTGCATTGTTTCCAGTTCAAGGCTATCAATTTTTATTTTGAGAATACTTGCAGCCTTAGCTGCTATACCTGGTTTAGAACCTAAAAAAAGTACTCTATAATTCTTCTCAGCAGCTTCCTGCATCAAAGGATATATCCAATCTATATAAGTTATTCTATTTTTTCTTTCAATATTAGCACCTAACAATTTGCCTAAAAAAACTAAGGACATTCCATCAATATGAGTATATTTTGATTTAGAGTAAAACTCACGCATCTTTAAACTTTTATGATAAATATACAAGCTGTGAAGGTTATGGTTAGCAATAATAGACCTATTATTATCTTTGATTTCAACTTCAATATGTCTTTGAATACTTTTTATAGTTAATGCATGAATTGTTATCCCTAAAAAATTACAACTTAAGCAACTCATAAAATCACCCTTCTAATAAGTTAACTAAGCCTTATTGCCATTTATTAAAGAATCAGCTAACTCTCCCATGTTCAAACTTTCCATTCCATACTTTTCTTGAAGATATAAGAAATGTTCAATAATTTTATTAAGAAACAACATATTTTCGTTCAAATTATGACCAAAGTCATAGGGATGCCACCATAAATGATATACTTGTTTATGTTTTGCAGCATAATTTAAATCTGCTTTAATCTTATGCAACTTTAACCAATTTAAAAATTTAAGCTTTTTTGAATATGGCCTTAAATGTCTGCTAGAAGATATATCAAAGGGAAAACTATTAATTACTTCTTCAGTCGGATATGTATTATGTTCAAAAATATTTATATAATCATCAAGTACTCTTATAGCTTCGAAAACTATTGACCACCTACTATCTTTTAAGCTTTTTGGACTATTGCTGCGAGATGTTAACCAAGTACTCCAAGACCGGACACAAGACCTGGTCCAAGCCCGTGCATTACCTCGATAACTAGTAAAGCCCATTTGTTCACAAATAAAAAGGTAGCCTTTATTAATCTGGTTTCTTGGAAAAACTAAACTTTTAAGCGTTATATTAGCTTTTTGTGCAACTTTTATTGCTGCTACTAAATCATCTTTAAAATCATCTTCCTTCTGCCCTTTTTCCAGACAATAATAGTGGGAAAAGGTGTGGCTTGCTATTTCCTGATTGGCATAAGTATCAATTTTTTTAATTAACGATAAGGCATAATGGTAAGGGTCTTCATCCTCATTTTCCCCAAGATTATTGAGCAGATAGTTATACGGGGATAACTTTGCATTTAAATACTGAGGTTTTTTTGTGGGCAGCCCTTCAATTATGTCCCTATAAACTCCAAAAAAAAGTAACCCAACGGCCGCCCAGGTTGCATGAATATTATGCTTTTTAAATACCTCGAGAATTGACAAAACGGCTAAGCGTGCTCCAAGAGCCATTTCTTTAAATTCATTTAAAGGTTTTTTATCAATATTACCCCAGTAAAGCTCAAAGTCTAAAGAGATAATCAAAATTCCTCTTTTATCCATTTTAGGCTTTTCCCCTCTAAAAAATTTATCTGTAGTTTTTATAATCTAATTCAAGTGGATTCCAATTGCTTTGAATAATTATTGAGCTGGATAGAAAAAGCAACATAGGTAATCCAATAAATAGAATTTTGAACCATTATAGTGCTCTCGCTGATATTTATAAAAGTAAAAAAAATAAAAAATACTAATGGAAATATATTTATATAATTTGGATATTTTCTCACCAGGAAAATTGCTCTAATTATATTGCCTAATAAAGATATAAGGAATATTATCACTCCAACAATACCTACCTGTAGCCATAACTCCAGTAATCCGTTGTGGGCATTGGGAGTGTCCCATTGAATATATTCCCATACATAGCTTGATGGCCCTTCATTACCTAACCAAAAAGCACCGTATCCGTAACCAGTCCAGAAACGCTCCTTTATCACATCCCATACTGCTTGCCATAATATCGTTCGCCCAGTTAAAGTTATATCTTTACCTAGAAATAAGAATACAGAATCTATGTTTACCAACAGCCATGTTAATAGTAAAGAAAAACTCAAAATGATTAAAATAATACAGGGAAGCACTATAACTATATTCAAGTGGATTATTCTAAATATTGGTAATATTAACAAGAGTGCAAATAACATCACTATTGCTGTAGTTGATTTAGCTAGAAATACTATACTTAAAAAAACCCCTATAAAAACCCATGGAGCTAAACTTTTCTTTTTCTTACTATTCATAGCTAGTACTAATGCACAAATTACACCTAAAACCATCAACCTACCCAGTGTATTTTTATGTAAATAAATGCCTCGCCAAGCTTGCTGATGGTCATCACTATGAAGTCCTAGATATGGTATTTCTATAGCAAAAATAATACTAAGCAGAGCACTGGTGGCAATAGTCCAAAGGAGTAGCCTTAAAATCTCTTTTCTATCAAACCTAACCGCTAAATAAACGCCAAATAGGGTAGTACCTAATAGGAAAATGCTTTGTCTAAAAGTAAACTCAGGCTGATTAGACCAGAATATGGATATAAATACTAACCCTAATAAGAGGCCTATTAGTCTATTTTTTATTAAAGCTTTTAAACAGGCCTTAGTTTGAGATAAAAACAAGAAAAGGGCAATAAAGCTTAAACCAACTGATACTACTAAATCTATATAATTGATTGTAACCGGATTAATATATTCTATAGTCTCTTTCCTTAGTAGTGGCATTAGTGCTGTTGTGGATCTGATAAGTATAAAAAATACACCTATACTCTCAAGGCTGCGTTTTTTAATCTTCATTTTTACAAACCCCAGCTTTCATGTTCTTAAAACCTACTTTGTATCCTCTGGCATTTTGGCTTTTGATAAAATACATAACAGCTATCCCGAAAGTAATTATCAATACTCCATCAGTGGTTATGCTAGCCCATATTGCTCCTTTCCAAGAGTATAGTGGTATTAGTAATAAATTTAGACATACATTGAGTAAGGCTGCACCCATCTGAATAGCACTCCGAACTTTTTGATATCCTGCTCCCGTTAAGGCATCAGCCAAAAAATAATAAATGCTTTGAAATAAGACTAATAAAGATAACCACCGGATAGCTTCTACTGATTGGTTGTAATCTTTACCTAGCAAAAAAGGTATAATCGGTGCAAAAGCGATTAACACCAAAACAGCAACAATTCCATATGAAACCGAAAATGGCAATAACCTCTTGGCGAATTTAAAACTTTCTTTAATTCCTTGATTGCCTTCTTTAAAGAAATGGGCATAGCATGAATTAAGTAATGCCATAACCGGTAGAAAAGCCATAGCAATAATACGATAGGCTATTGTATAAATTCCAGTAGCTTCAGAGGAAGAAAACTTCAGTAACATAGTTTTATCAATATCGTTATAAATACTATAAGAGGCTAATCCGAGAGCAAAATAAAATCCATCCTTATAATTCCTTTTTAAAAGAATAAGACAAGGTCTTGGAGCACCAAACTTTAAGTGAACCATAAATAAGCCTATTAGTGCCGCTAAGATAGTAGATAACAAATAGCACCAGATCCATAAATAAAGGGTAGTTTGAGATGCAAAATTTATAAAAACAACAACGGCCCCAAAACGCAAGGCATTGATCAATATATTTAACTTAGCAGTCATAAGTAACAATTCATGGGCCTGAAAAACTTCTGTTGATATCTCATATAGTTTCCCGAAAAAAAACTCAGTTATAGCCATTAAAATTAAAATATTTAAAGACATATTAGGTAATATACTAGGCCCAATTAATAATATTATTAATGTAAAAATACACCCACTTACCCAAACCGCTATAAGGGCATTTCCCCAATAAACAGGAAAACTTGCGGGATTACGCGCCACATGCATAATTAGTAGCTTTCCGCTACCCCAACCAGCAAATGGAGATAAAATAAATACCAGGGCTAATGCACCTGCATAAACTCCGAATTGTTCCACACCTAAAGTTCTAGCTAGTAAAATAATGTAAAGACCTTGCAAAAATACCCTTCCCCCATGACCCATCAGCATCCATATAGTATTTCTACCAATTTTGTTTTGGTAAATGTTTTCCAAGAGAGACTTAGTATATATTTGCTTAAGCTTTATCAAGGCTATGTACCTAATCCCTGATAATAAAAACCAATCTCTTCTAAATATTGTTTATTTAAAAAATTCCTTGTATCCAAAATATATGGGAATCTGAGAGAGTTAACCATTTCATGCCAATTCAGATTCTTAAATTCCTGCCAATGGGTTAATAAAAGAATACAATCAGCTCTTTGAGCTACATCTTCAGCCTTGTCACAATATTTAATATCCAAATCTGGATTAAACTTCTTAAACATCTCCATTCCCTGGGGATCAAATGCCTGAATATTTGCACCTAAGCTTAATAAATGGGGAATAATAAATTCTGCTTGTGTCTTTCGAGCATCGTCTGTATTAGGCTTAAAGGTTAACCCCAAAATACCGATTATTTTTCCATTTAAGCATCCTAAAAACCTGATAATTTTCTCAACCACATAGCGGTGCATTGCAAAATTAGCATCAATAGCTGCTTTGACAATGCTTAATTCGCTTTCATATTTTTCACTTAGCAGATACAACTCAGAGGTATCCTTTGGGAAGCAGCTGCCCTGCCAACCACTGGAAACCTCAAGAAATCTGCTTCCAATCCTGCTGTCAAGACCCATTCCTTTAGCTACGTCTAAAACATTAGTACCAAGTTTTTCGCATAACTTGGCCATTTCATTGATATAGCTTATTTTTACCGCTAAGAAACCATTAGAGGCGTACTTAATCAGCTCAGCTGTTTTTACATCAGTTTCAAAGAAAACAGGAATCTTCTCGGGAGCTTCCCAATTTAAATTAGAGTATTGCTCACTTAATTTATGGTAATTTTCTCGTGTAACTACAGGCTTATATAATTTCCTCATTATTTCTTTTGCAATTTGGTTATTTGCTCCCACAACAATTCTATCTGGAAAAAATACATCCCAAATAGCACTTCCTTCCCTGAGAAATTCAGGGTTACTAACAACAGAAAAATCCTTTTCTGGAATTAATCCCGATACTTCTGCAACTATTGAACTGACAACCTCCCCGGTTCCAGTAGGAATTGTAGATTTATTTATAATGACTGTAAACTTATTTTTATTGATATTTTCTCCAATACTCATAGCAGCATTTTTTACACACTTTAGATCCGCACTGCCATCGGGTGCTGTAGGAGTTTCTACCCCAATAAATATTACATCCGCTTCTGCTATACAGTGATATTCTGTTGTAGCATAAAGTGATTTTCCTATAGTTTGCTGTATTAAAAACTCTAGGCCCGGTTCATAAATAGGACTTTTTCCGCAGTTTATCAAATCCACTTTTTCTTTGTTAATATCTATAACCGTAGTTTTATTCCCTAGAGCTGCAAAAGATACTCCCGTAACACTACCCACATAACCCCCACCTACACAAACAACATTCATTGTATCTATCATTCCTCCCGCATAACTCTCAGTTCTCAGTTCTCAATTTTCAATTCTCCATTCATATCCAACCCCATTTTTCCCCTATAAACTCTGATGGTTTCTCTTAAGCCTTCTTCTAAATTAATTATTGGTTCCCAGCCTAAAAGCTCTTTCGCTTTATCAATAACAGGTCTTCGCACTTTAGGATCGTCCTCAGGTAATGGCTGAAAAAATATTTGGCTATAGGATAAAGTTAATTTCTTTATTAAATGGGCTAATTCAATTATTTTATACTCTTGGGGATTTCCAATATTAATAATTTCACCAATAGCCTGATCTTTCTCCATCATTAATAGTAGACCACGTACTGTATCATCGACATAACAAAAGGAACGGGTTTGAGTGCCGTCCCCATATACAGTGATATTTTTATTTTGTATAGCCTGCGTAACAAAGTTAGATATTACTCTACCATCATCATTTCTTAAACCCGCCGAGTAGGTATTAAAAATACGGGCTACCTTTACTTGTATCTGATACCTCTGATTATATTCATAACAAAAAACTTCTCCTAACCGTTTTGACTCATCATAGCATGCCCTAGGACCCCACGTGTTTACACTTCCTCTATAATTTTCCGGTTGAGGGTTAATTTCCGGGTCACCATATGCTTCACTTGTACTAGAATACACCATTCTGGCATTATTCCTTTTTGCTAACTCAAGCATATTTTGAGTTCCAACTGTATTAACAGCTATTGTTCTCAAGGGGTAAGCCTGATAAAATTTGGGGGATGCTGGCGATGCTAGATGATAAATCTCCTGCACATCCTGTAGTTGCTTATAGTCAATAATTTCCTTTTTGGAAACATCAGCTTGAATAAAACTAACATTATTTTTATCAATAATGTCTTTTAGATTATTTAATAATCCTGTACTAAGATTATCTACACCTATTACAAAATTATTTTCTTTTTCTACTAATTTTTTTGCAAGATGGGAACCTAAAAATCCCGCTGCACCTGTAATCAATATTTTCTTTTGCATGGGTATTCCCCCTTGCCCCGTCTTTTAGTTAGCACCCTTACCCATCAGAACTGCCGGAAAAGTCAAAAATAAAATTTCCAAATCCAATCCTAGAGACCAATTATCAATATACTTCATATCCATTTCCATCCACTCATAAAAATCAATATTGTTCCTGCCGGATATTTGCCAAATACAGGTTATTCCCGGTTTTACGCTCGACCTCTTTAGATAAATATCTTGCTTAATTTTGGACATTTCCTCCACTGGTAGAGGTCTAGGCCCTACTAAGCTCATATCACCTTTGATAACATTTATTAATTGAGGTAATTCGTCAATACTTGTTTTTCTGATAAGCCTGCCTAACCTAGTTATTCTAGGATCCTTCCTTATTTTAAAAACCGGGCCTGACATTTCATTCAGGTTTTGCAAAGAACTCTTTAGCTCTTCAGCTTCAGGTATCATGGATCTAAACTTATATAATATAAATACCCTTCCATTCAAACCTACACGGTTTTGTTTAAATATAATTGGTCCTCTTGGAGTATCAACCCCAATTAGAAATGCAATTAAAAACAAAAAAGGACTTAGAACTATTAATCCTAACCCCGAAATTACTATATCAATTATTCTTTTACTAATTCTTCCACATAACACTCCTTTACCCTCCTTTACCATATAAAACTTCATATTAAGCTTGTCTATTTCCATCCGGAAATTATTTTAAACACTACCGGAAAGCCTAAGCACATCAGTAGCAAGAAAAGGAATAAGATATCCCGCTCTACCCTTTAATTCTATGCTCTGAAGTCTATTTTATGTCTACTAGTTTTTAGTTTTTTAATATGGTTATATATCTCACCAAGGCAATTTCACAATGTAAAGCCTGACCCCGATTGCTAATAAAACTCCGACACTTAAAGAGATACTTACTAAAAAAATATATTGCAGAATTATTTTAACTTTAAAGTTCTCCTTTTTTAACTTTAAATACATTATTAAAGATAATCCAATTATTAGATAAAATAACTTATTAAATTTTGCACTTTGGCTAATGCTTTCGTTGGTTGTTAAATTGCTCTTATCATTAAATGAGGCATTACCCATTACTTCTAACTGGGAATTTACAATATTTAATTGTTTATAAAGCTCGAAATTGCTTTCAATCTGAAAAGAGAATAATAATGAAATGCCAATAGTAAATATTAAAATTGCTATTATAATATTTTCAATAATCCTTAATCCACTCATTTTCAACATTCTCCCAAATAAACCCTTTAAAGGGATATTCTAGGCCGATGCTTTATTTCCTCTTTTTGTAAATAGATATACTTAAAAATTGTTTGCTTGATTATTATTAAAAAAACACCCTGCATTTTAAATGCAGGGTTAAGTACAGTCTATTATTTTTTTACTCTCCCAATAGCAGCCTTCACCTGTTTCATAATAGTCAAAACTCCTAGTTAGTTACTAGTGACTGGTGACTAGAGTTTTTATAAACACTAGTAGTCGCAGTGTCTCCATGGCATCGTATCATCGAATACTAGTATTTAATTGTTTTGAAAGCTATTTGATCGTTACCTTGTCATCCTGAGGGAGGAGCAACCGAAGGATCTTAAACTTCTTCACTAGGTGAGATCCCTCACTATCGCCTATCGCTCAGGATGTCTATTGCTGTTTCACTTGTTTCCGCGCCGGGCATTTTAGATCATTCTTCTACATTTTCACAATGTAAAACCTGACCCCATTGTCTCTGGCTCAGATGTGCTTTGCTGAAGAAATGCCAAACGGTAAGTGAAAATCCTGGGCTCATTGAGTACATAGAATACCTGTTCCTCATCGTGCTCTAGATTGCCTCGATACATAATGGGTTTTCCTAATTCGTCGGCAACTTTGACTATATCCTCAAAGGTCTTAACATTCAGTAAAGAGTCGCTGTTGATAGATAATTCATTTTCCAAAGCGACCAACCGCTCACCATGATCTTTGTGTATCTTTTTCCACTGTTTTTTAACAGGGTTGACGATAGTGTTTTCTGTTTTAAAGATAATTAAAATAATTCCTATTATAAATATAAATGCCAGCACACCATAAACTGTTAATTTAGTCTCATCCACAGGCAGGGTTGTTATCACAGTATTTTCAATTACGCCTTCCTTAGATTTACTGAGGTCCTCGGTTATTTGGAAATATTTAGTATTCAAAGGTATTGTTATACTAGGAGTAAGCTGCTCCTGGATCATACCATTTTCTGTCTGAGCATTAATTCGAACATCCCAATTGAGACTTAAAATTACTTCTGTTTGAATTTCGTGGTCTTTAAAAAACTTTGCGACAAAATCATTATATATCTTAAGATCAAGAGGAAGTTCTTTACTAAGCGCAATCTCTTTATCCTTTGCCTCAAAGGTTTCTTTGGCTGACAGTATGTAAGGTTTATTCCAAATTATAAATATCTTGTCAAGCTCTCTCCTAATTCCTTGCATGTAAGCTGTAACTTCATACTCGCCTGTTATGTCGGCAACTTTATCACCTAGAAACTGGTATTTAAAAGACGTATTAATATTCTTCACAAAAGGAGTAAGATAATATTGCCCCTTACCCAGGCTCTCTTCGGAAGTGATAGGGTTAGGGTGCAGGTTAACCCTGTAATCTACTTCACCCTTATGCTTATAGGAATATATTTGAACCTTTTCCTCAACTGTACCGGGGCTTGTCCAAGCCTGGTACAGTAAAACAAACACGAATACAGTAAACAAGCCCAGGACAGTTATCAGACTGATCCGAAGCATTTTTGCCATTCTCAGCTTAACCTTTATAAATATTATACTTTTCACCTTGAGATTATTGAACTCCACGATGTCAACCCCCAACATTTTTTTTATATCTCTACATTATCTGTATTCGGATCTCCTTCACTTCGTAGGTAAAGAGTAGGCCAGCCGATTTTAGGAATAACCTGAATGACCTTTCCTTTAATCTGCTGGGGCTCTACCAGCTTGGAATCAGCGGAAGAGTTATTGTCTCCTTGAGTTTGGAATAACTGCCCTTTCCCTTTTTCCGTCTTAACATCAACTACACGGTGAACAATATATATCTTATTTTCAAGATGTCGAAAATGAATAATATCGCCCAGTTTGGCCTCCTGCCCCTTTATCTTCTTAGCCAGTACGACATCACCGGGTTTTATTAATGGCTCCATGCTTCCCGTAGCGATAACTTGAGGATAAATAGGAAATAAGCCTACTGCGAACCAGACTATTACTACAGCTGCTACACTTGTTAAAATCCATCCCAAAGTACTTTCTTTGTCCCGGCTATGTCTTTTCACTTCCCTAGATTCATAGAGGTACAGATTCTGGACAATAATCAAACTGATAAAGGGAACAAATGTACCTAAAAATGTTTTGCTCATCCATCCCAGATTGGGCAGGATAGGGCAAAACCACTGATAAGCCTGCAGAGTTCCCTTGTAAATAAGGGCAGTTACCGGTCCTCCCAGGTAAGCAAAATATGAAGTAAGGAGGTTTTCCGAAAACAGGGGGAATATGTTTTGGCCTGCCAATTTTGCCACCTCAGAAAGAGATTTAAATTGAAGAAGCTGTGCTGTCGTTATATTAATGAAAGTAAAAAAGAGACTTACTATACTGATTATTAAGAAAGGTCGTTTTGCACTTAGGTTGTTTATTAGGTATGCCCTCGCTAATTCTTGCCCTCCCAGAGTAGAACCTACCAAAATGACATTCATAATAATTGCAAAAGGAGTAAAGGAATATGGACTTTTACCAAAACCGTCCAAAAAACCACCCATAATCATGAGCAGAATATAAGAAACTGCACAGACAAAAGCCAAAGAATTTAGGTAGCTTTTAAATCTCAGCTTCCCTACGGGCTTCACCTTTGCAAAGTATAAAACAATTAAAGCCAGACAGACCCAAAGAGCTGGCTTTAAGACATAACTAAAAAGAAAAGTACTTTCTACTATTTTTTTTAAAAAAGGTAGTCCATCAATTAGATAGATGGCGCTTAAAAGCACCACCAGCAGAAAGCATTTATAATGATTTTTCCTGGATAATATATGCTTAGCTATTACGGCCACCCCCAAGTTGTTTCAGAAAATTAATCTATGGTGCAACAGTTGTAATAGAGCCATTAACCGTAACATTCTGAGTCCAAGCAGCATACACCCCTGAAAAAGCTGTTAGAGTAAGGACCAATCCAAGTAAAATTATAATAACCTTCTTTTTCATAATAGTTACCTCCTTAGGTATATGTAGGATTAAGCAGGGTTTGTTTACAGCAAACCCTGCTTAATATTTAAATTCAATTAGTTCTTAATCCACTGTTCGAAGTCAAAGTTCATAGTAATAACAAGTTCGGTTTCTTCAAACTGTTCTGCAGTTACTTCAGGAGCTAAGCCATTTACCTGATTTGCAAATTCGAAGGGAATTTCGATAAACATCCCTTGACCTGCGGCATTTCCTGCAGCATAGTTAACAGGGGCAAGAACAACAGCCTTCAAGCCAGCATCAGCCGATAGTGTCCCAGGCAGGCTATTGACAGGAATCCACTCAGTACCAGCACCGCCATTAATTTCAGTAAAGACTGCAACACCGTCATTCTTTTTATATCTAAATTTAGTTACAAAAAAGTCGTTAAAATCAGAACCAGCACCATCCGCTGGGACTAAAGTAAAAGTAGCATCTTGGAATCTAGAAGGAACTGTACCATAGTTTTCCATGTAGAGTTTTATCGTCCCTGTAGCTCCCGGGAATAAGTTGCTGATAGTTACAGCTAACTCATCGGGATTAGCACCTACTTCTGCAACTGCAGTAGTTTGAGCTACGTCAGCACCAAGATACTCATCGCTTGCCTCAAAATCCACAGAGCAGTCAGCTACCTTCCACTGAACATCAAATTCTCCCGTTTTTACTGTGGAAGTCAACGTGATGGTGTCCTGCCAGTAGGCGTAGCCTACACCCATTATCATTAGTGCCATTACCATTGTGATTGCTAAAAACTTTACTCTTTTCATTCTTCTTTCTCCTTTCGATTTTGGAATTTTTTTATTATTTGGGGAAAATTTATTCTTTTTTAATACTCACCTCCCTAAACTACTATTTGGCATGTTAAATGTTCCATTGTTCTATTTCAATTTTTGCGGCAAAAGTATATGTGTCACTGTATTTAAAGGTAGCTGCAGCTGGCATTTCAACTATCATGATATAATCATTACTTTCAGTTAATCCTAATGTCTGCCAGACAACAGGCTCAATGGTTGTTAAAATTCCATCTGCATCTAAAGTTTCAACAGCTCGGACTTTAATCGGGATAAATCCGCTATTTTTAACATTGTAAACAACAGTAAAGGTATCTCCTGGTCCAGCAAGAGCAGCAGTAAAATTGATAGTATTTCCAACTACAGTTGCTGGCCCGCTTACGATACTTATATCTGCCTTCAATTCCCCTGTCTTGATTGTAGGTACAAAGCTAATACGGTCACTCCAATCGGAAAAACTTATCCCGAGAATACTTAAGGAGAAAAGGAGAGTAAGGGAGAGCAGAACTATGAAAATCTTCCTTTGGCTTTTTTTCTTTGCCATTCCTGACACGGGCATCAACTCCTTAACCGAGTTATTTCTAAATTCTAAAAAAAATTTGTGTTTTTTTACTTATTTTCTATTATTTTACATTCAAGTTTAAAAAGATTATCTAACCCTGAAGCAAGATTAGATTAGAAAAAACAAGTTGTTACATAATCTATTAAAATTCCGTCCTATTATTATTCTGCCTGCGTTCTACAGATAATACTGAATGCTTCCGCCCTGGTCATAAAACTCCTAGGCTTAAAGGTATTATCAGGATAACCTCCCATAAGCTTGTGCTGAATGGCAGCTTTAACATCATCTAATGCCCAGTCAGAAATTTGGTCTCTATCAGTGTAACCAAGAGTAATATCCATAGTTAGTTTTTTCTCAAAGGCTCTGACCAAAACACAGGCTAATTCCTCCCTGCTAATGTGATTATTGGGCATAAACCGCCAACCTGGATAACCATGAAAAATACCTGCTTCGGAAACGGCAATTATATAACCTTTAACTTCATTGGATATTGACCCAAGATCAATGAAACCGGAGAATAGTTTGTTTACAGGTTCTAAACCTAGCGCCTTGGCTAATAATACTGCCACCTCGGCTCTAGTGATACTATCTTCGGGTCTGATTTTATTATCCGGCTCCAACTCAATTGTTTTATTCTTCAGTAATGTTTGTACACATTGATAGGCCCAGTGACTAGGCGGCATATCAGAAATTAGATAACTAGTAGTAATTGATGGCCCTCCATCTCCACCTGATGAAGGAGCAGGAATTTCTCCTGTATTAATTAATAGTGAGAGTGTTGAATCTAGACCATGCATATTATCCTCGACAACTACACTACCGTCCATAGTGACAGTGTATTCAAAGTCGACATAACCCAGCCGGTCAATTTCAATAGACACATCTTTCCCTTTATACAGAGCGCTACCTGTCTGATAAAGAATGCCTGTAAATGCACCATCATAAAGGGCCGCGGGGTCATTCACCTTTTTCAAAGTAAACTTCATTTTTTCTGCAAAAGTACCATACATGCCAGCAGCAATACGATCTACTTGAAGAGCAATGTTGCTGATCTTTACTTTATAAAAGGCGCTGTTTTGGATACGGACTATACCCGTTTTAGCCAAGCCGGGGAACCAAGCAGCATTGTCAAAGGATGTTGGCACACCATTTACATCCAGTGTACTTTTCAAGACAAGTGTATCGGAAAAATGCCCCCCACCGTTGATATTAATAGTTTTATCCGGCCCTGCCGGGGCAGCCAAAGCAATACCGGGAACGCCTAACAGCCCGACTGCAATAAGGAGAATTAAGACCACTGATAATGTCCTTTTCCATTTTTTCAAGATTTTAATCACCCTCTTTATTCAATATTTGGTAAAAATAAAAATGCCCGACCAAAAAATAAATTGGACCGGGTCGGTTGCACCACTGACTCGGTATGTTCTAGGCGCCCAGTTACAGAACATACTTCATAGTCCCCCTTGGGAAAAATTAATTTCAATTTTTAAAAGCATTGTCCACTTACTTCCTAAGTATAAATCCCTCATTATGGGAAATATGTAATTTTTTGATGTCGATACCAATATATTTTCCATTATTATTCATTTTAATTCTACATTTTTCCACTTATATAAATAAATTATTGTATTAACTTCTTTTAAAAGTAATTAATAACTACTATAAACCTAATTAGTTGTCACAATTTCTATCATTTTTAAAGAAAATCCACGATAATAAGTATATCCTACAGCATAAAAAATAAGGTTCAGAATGCTATTAAGCAAACTAAACCTTATTTTGGGCTTTAAACTGGCCCTTAACCTCGCATTATTTATTTTACCACTTTCCGCCCCGCTTCAATGGCAGTCTTCACCTGCTCGGATGCCGGTCCGCCAGGAGAATTCCTCTTTTCCACACAGGTGTATACCGAAATCTCCCGATAAACATCTTCTTTAATTAAAGGACTAAAGCCTTGAAATTCCTCAACTGAGAGATCATCTAGACTTTTATCATTGCTTAAGCAATAAGCCACCAGCTTCCCTACTACTTCATGGGCATCCCGGAAGGGCATACCCTTCTTCACCAGATAATCTGCTAAATCTGTAGCATTGGTAAAGCCGCCTTTTGAAGCAGTTAGCATTTTTTCTCGGTTTACTTTCATGGTTGCTATCATTGGAGAGAAAACCAATAAGGATTTTTTCAGAGTATCAACCGTATCAAATAACCCCTCTTTATCCTCCTGCATGTCCTTATTATAAGCTAGAGGCAGTCCCTTCATCACAGTCAGCATAGCTATGAGATTGCCGTAGACTCTACCCGTCTTACCCCTTATCAGCTCAGCCACATCGGGGTTTTTCTTCTGGGGCATGATGCTGGAGCCGGTGCTATAGGCATCATCCATATCGACAAATTGCACCTCTTGAGAGGACCAGAAAATCAATTCTTCACAGAAACGGCTTAAATGCATCATTATAATTGAAGCACAGGACATAAATTCTATCACATAATCTCGATCACTAACCCCATCAATACTGTTTAAAGTAATCCTAGAGAAACCCAGTTCCTCAGCCACCTGCTCCCGCTTTAGCGGAAAGGTTGTCCCGGCTAAAGCTCCCGAGCCTAAAGGAGAAATATTAACCCTCTTGTTACAATCTTCAAGACGTTCCTTATCCCTCACAAACATTTGAAAATAAGCCATAAGGTGATGGGCAAAGGTTACAGGCTGTGCCCTCTGCAAATGCGTATAGCCGGGCATGACAGTCTCTAGATGCTTTTCAGCTAAGTCGAGAATAGTAACGGATAATTCCTGCAATAAACCCTGAATTGTTTCTATCTCCGCCCTTAAATAAAGCCTGGTATCCAGAGCAACCTGGTCATTACGGCTCCTGCCGGTATGCAGTTTTTTCCCTGTATCTCCAATTTTTTTAATAAGCAGGACTTCAACATTCATATGGATATCTTCCGCAGAAAGGTCAAACTCTACCTTTCCTGAGTCAATTTCCGCCAATATCTCCTCTAAACCTATAATAATCTTCCGGGAATCCTCCTGTGGAATAATCCCGGCATCACCTAACATCCGGGCATGGGCAATACTCCCCTTGATATCCCAATAATAGAGCCTTTTATCAAAAGAAATGGAGGAATGAAAATCCTCCACCAGCTTATCGGTATTTTTACTAAAACGTCCACCCCAGAGCTTTTTCATAATAGTCAACTCCAATACTTTCAGTGTAAAAAAAACGTGCCCAGTGTTCTGTGTCCAGTGACCAGAAAAACATATAAAGGCTAATGATTGTGTTATGTCATCCTGAAGGAGGTACGACTGAAGGATCTTAATATTCTTCACTACCAAAGATCCTTCGCTATCGCTCAGGATGATAAACAAAATTATACTTTCACTTATTTGGTGCACATGCAGTGCTCTTTCTGGGCACAGGTCACAGGTCACTGAGCACCGGGCACCGGGCACCGGGCACCGGGCACCGGGCACCGGCATCTACCTGGCACTAGCAACGAAGGTGTCAACCATTTACTTATGCTGCTTCATCATTAGTGCCCGAACCTTAAGCGGCAATCCATACAAATTAATAAACCCTTCGGCATCCTTTTGGTTATATACTTCGTCTTCTCCAAAGGTTACGAACTCTTCATTGTATAAGGAGAATGGTGATTTGGCACCGGCGGGCATACAGTTACCCTTGTAGAGCTTCATTTTTACAGTTCCTGTTACTGTTTCCTGAGTAGAATCTATAAATGCATCTAAGGCTTCCTTTAAGGGAGTATACCAAAGACCGTCATAAACCAATTGAGCGTATTTAATTCCGATAATATTCTTGTATTCCATAGTAGCTCTGTCTAAGGTTAATGCTTCTAGCTCTAAATGTGCCTTATGAATTAGGGTTCCCCCTGGGGTTTCATATACACCCCGGGATTTCATCCCTACCAGACGATTTTCTACCATATCGACAATACCTACACCGTGGATAGCGGCTATCTCATTAGCTTTTTCCAGTAATTGAACCGGTGCTAGCTTTTCACCATTAATGGCCACAGGAGTACCTTTTTCAAAGTCGATTACAACATATTCGGCTTTATCTGGTGCGTCCTCCGGATGATTACAGACCATATACAAATCCCTTAGAGGTTCATTCCAAGGATTCTCTAAGTCAGCGCCTTCATGGCTTAAGTGGAACATATTACGATCCATGCTGTAAGGACGTTTCTTGGTAACAGGTATTGGAATCCCATGGGCTTCTGCATAATCTACGGCATCCTCCCGGGATTTTATACTCCATTCCCGCCAGGGAGCAATGATGCCTAGGTCAGGATTCAATGCCTTCACAGTAAGCTCAAAGCGAACCTGGTCATTCCCTTTACCGGTTGCACCATGGGACACATATTGTGCACCTTCTTTTTCAGCTATCTCAACTAAACGCTTAGCAATCAAAGGGCGGGCAAAGGATGTTCCTAAAAGATATTTCCCTTCGTACTCACAGCCTGATTTTAAAACCGGGAAAACAAAGTCCCGAACAAACTCTTCCTTTAAATCCTCAATATATATCTTGCTGGCTCCGGACTTAATAGCCTTCTCATTTAAAGGTGATAATTCCTCCCCTTGTCCCAAATCCGCCGCCATGCATATTACCTCACAGCCGTAATTTTCTTTTAGCCAAGGGATGATGATAGAGGTATCCAACCCTCCCGAATATGCCAAAACAACCTTTTTCATAACAGATTCCTCCTATTTTTATGTAGGGGCGAACCCATGTGTCCGCCCTCCTTTCGGGTCTATTGTCTTACGATCACAGGGCAGACACGCAGGTCTGCCCCTACATTGGTTAATATTTTGCGTCTGACAATTACTTATGGGTGAATATATCCCGTCTGACAATTACTCCTGTGTTAATTTATTGCGTCCGACACAATCTTTGCAAGCATATTTCTGTAGTTCTAGTTCTAATTCCTTAATCTAACGAAGTGAACTCTTAATCTAGCGAAGCGAAATCTTAACCTCAACTAATCTTTTCCTCAACCTTAACCTTAACCTTAACCTGCAATATTGGCAGCTCCCTACAGCAAAGCTGCCAATATTGCCTTATGTGCATGCAACCGATTTTCCGCCTCATCAAAGATAACCGACTGGGGTCCTTCCATGACCTCATGGGTTATTTCCTCACCCCGATGGGCTGGTAAGCAGTGCATAACAATTGCCTTTTTATCTGCTAACTCCAACATTTTAGCATTAATTTGGTAGCCCTGGAAATGTTTTTTTCGAATTTCTGTTTCTTCTTCTTGACCCATACTAGCCCAGACATCAGTATATAAAACATCTACACCCTGGATAGCTGCTTCAGGATCATTAAAGAGTATTATTTTGCCACCGTTTTCTTGAGCAAACCCCTGAGCCATCTCAACAATTTCTTTTTGAGGCTCATAACCTACAGGTGTTGCTACTCTAACCTCCATCCCCAGCTTCGCCCCAGCAACCATAAGGGAATGGACCACATTATTACCATCACCTATATAAGCCAGTTTAATTCCTTCTAGTTGATTTTTATGCTCATAGATAGTAAGCATATCAGCTAAAGCCTGGGTCGGATGATAAAGGTCTGTTAAACCGTTAATAACAGGAATATCTGCATATTGAGCTAATTGCTCAACCTCCTGCTGGTCAAAAGTTCTAATTAGTATGCCATCTACATAGCGGGATAATACCCTTGCAGTATCACTTATGGGCTCCCCCCTACCGATCTGCAAATCCTGGGTACTTAAAAAGTGGGCTAGGCCCCCTAGCTGGTACATCCCTGCTTCAAAGGACACCCGAGTCCTAGTAGAGGATTTTTGAAAGATCATAGCCAAAGTTTTCCCCGCTAACATTTCCTTTCTTACACCTTGCTTATGGTAGCCTTTTAACTCTACCGCTAAATCTATCATTTCTTTAATCTCTTCTTTTGAGAAATCTTTTAAACTAAGAAAGTCTCTACCCTTTAATTCCTGCAGCAATATTTCCGCCTCCTTGAATCATTTATGTATAATTATACATCTCAAAGCATATTCATGCAATAAAAAAATAAATCGGGGTCAGGCTTTACTTTGTTCCATTCTTTCACTCAATTCACTTTGCAGCATTAATAAGGTATTTTTAAATTCCTCATTAAATAATGTATCATTAAAAGCTTTAGTTATTGTAGATTGACTTAACCCTAAATATTCGGCAGCCTGCGCCCTTGACAGCAACCCATTGGTTATAGCTAAATGCAAAAAAAATCTTCGTGCTTGTACTACGTTGGGCTGTTTTGTTTTTGTTAAAATCAATTGATTATTAACCCCAAATTTATTTGCAATAAAACATAATAAGTCTTTTACAGGCATTTGTATATTATGTTCTACTAGGTTTTCTTCTTCAAACTCTAAAGGAGGATCAGCCACTGTAAGGGATAAATCTTCTTCTCTCCCATCCTCCATAAATTCCATATAACGTTTTATTGCTACTTTTTGATTGGTATCAAACATATTTAAAATATAATCGGTTTCTACTAATTTGCTGTTTCCTTTTAAATACTCCTTATGACTGCTCCATTTATAATCTATGCCGTCAAGTATTTCGGCTTTTTGAGGATTATGATGAATATATTTTACTAGTGTAAAGAGATATTCATCATTTCTACAGAGAATGGCCTTATATCGTTGCTGAAAAACATGACCGACATGTTCATATTTACTATTAAAATATTGTGTATAACACAGCTGAAGTCCCTGCATAATCTTTGATAAGGGAGTTTCCTTTACTTGAATCAATATATGAATATGATTTTCCATTAAAACATAAGCTAATAAATTAAAATTATATTTACCTTTATATCTTTCTAATAATTCTAAGTATCTTGCCTTATCAGATGAATTTAAAAAAATTTTCTCTTTATTGTTACCTCGGGCAATTACATGATATATAGCCCCATAATAATGTATTCGCGGTTTTCTAGCCATTCGACAATAACACCATCTTTCAGTCCTTCCCTATGAAGAAAATATTACCATTATATTTTCACAATGTAAAGCCTGACCCCGCTTTTTCCTGCCAGATTTTTTCTACCAACTCCGGTTTTAATAGCAACTCTAATGCTGTCAAAGCTAACGCTTTGGTGGCAAGCTTCATGGTTTTCTCTCCTTCAGGGGATCCCGCCATTTTTTTAAATTCCTGGCTATGGGCAGAAAACTTTCCTTTTCCTAACGGCAAATAAGGATGAATAGCCGGAACAAGCCAGCTCACATTCCCCATATCCATAGAACCAATTATATACTGTTGCTGCATATCCATTTTTACGCCCAGGGTTTTTGCCTGCTCTTGAAAAACTTGGGCCAGGGCTGCATTAGTCTGCATCGGTAAATAACGGGGTTCAAACCTTTTAATTATGACTTGTGTACTATTTTGCTCAGCTATTCTCTCAATCATTTTTCTAAAATCCTGCACCGTTTTCTTCAAGAGCTCAGTGGTAATTGCTCTAAGATAAAACTTGCCCACTGCTTTTTGGGGTATTAAATTAGGGGTTATACCTCCTGAGGTTATTACACCGTCTATTTGCTGCTCAGGATAAAAGGCTTTCTTATAATTTAGGGCCTCCTGGTAAAAACTTACTAACGATACTAGGGAGTTACCTCTTTCCCCTCGGGAACTGTGTCCATGGAAACCGCTAAAAATAACCTCTAAGGCTTCTAATGCCTGAGAGGATATATTAATCACCGTCGACTGACCGGGGTGAAACATCAAAGCAGCATCACAGTCGGAAAAAGCGCCTTTATCCACTAAAGCTACTTTAGCCCCTGTTGTTTCCTCAGCTGGTGTACCCAAGACCACCAATGACCCCGACCAATACTCTTTTAAGGCAGCCAAAGATATTGCTGCACCAGCACTAGCTCCTGCAATCAAATGGTGACCGCAGCCATGACCTATCTCCGGTAAAGCATCATATTCGGCCAAGAAGAAAATTACAGGCTTTGTAGCACCAATCCGGGCTTTAAAGGATGTTTCAATATCCAAATAGGGTGAAATAACCTCAAAGCCATGCTTTTCCATAATCTTTCTTAAATAGGCTGCTGCCTGATACTCCTCCCCGCCTAATTCTGGATTATTGTAAATATATAGAGCAGTATCCCAGATTTCCGGCCATAGATGATCAATCATTTTGAGAAGTTTGTCCTTGAGCACAAGAAGGCCCCCCCTTACGAGAAAGTGACCTTAAAGAATATGTAACAAATTGGGATTTAGAACCACTCGCTGAAAATGGCATCCGATGAATGCCATTCTTCTGGGATGCATCCCAGAATATTACTATTAGCATGCCCTTTCTGGTCACTGAACACCGGTCCCCGAACACTGGGCACGAAACCCAAGATGTTAACACAAAGATCTTACCAGTCACAGTCACCAGTCACTATTTTCTGCTATAATATAATTTAACACAGTTCATGAGGTGATTTCCTTTGGTAGACTTAACGAGGATTAAAAATCGGAGGGCTAAGATAATTGACCAGGAGAAGTATCGGAAGTCGGCAGTTTTAGTACCCTTGGTTAATTATCAGGATGAAGAATGCTTGTTATTTGAAGTTCGTTCTCAAACGCTTAACATTCAACCGGGAGAGATCTGCTTTCCGGGGGGTGGGGTAGAGCCTACAGATAAAAATGAAGAAGAAACTGCGGTTAGGGAAACCTGTGAAGAGTTAGGGCTTAGTACCTCTGAGATTGAGGTTATTGGCCCTTTAGATATCCTTATTACACCATTTCAGTTTATGATTACTCCCTTTGCTGCCCGATTGGATGATTACCATAAAATCACTCTAAATAAGAGTGAGGTTGAATCGGTATTTTATGTGCCGGTGGATTTTTTCTTAAACAATCCACCGGAAACCTATTTAACTAAAGTGACCATCTCGCCCCAGCCTGATTTTCCTGCCCATTTATTACCCAACGGGAAAACCTATAATTGGCGCGCAGGCAGCTACCCGGTGCATTTTTACCAATATAAAGACCATACCATCTGGGGCATTACAGCTAGGATTGTTGAAAATTTTGTGAAAATAATTAAACAAACCTAGGTTTTTTAGAAAACCTAGGTTTGTTGTGCTACAGTGCTACAGTTCTACAGCTTTTAAAAATAGGCTTGCTCCATCTCTCTATAATGCTCTTAACAACATGTCCTTAATTAAGAGATTGCTTCACTTTGTTCGCAATTATCACGCTTTGCCCGCACCACGATAAACGAAAGCATACCCGTCATCCTGAGCGATAGCGAAGGAGCTTACGTAGCGAAGAATCTTAAGATCCTTCGGTCGTTCCTCCTCAGGATGACACAGCAACCACCAGTGGCTTTCGTAATAATGACAATCATGCCAAAGCTAAAGTTAAGGCTAAGGAAAATCTTAACCTTAACCTAGCGAAACGAAGTGAGCGAAACCTTAACCTTTAAATGTTCGGCTAGATAATCCTGAATAGCATTATAGTTAAGCTTGTCACTATCCCTAGCGGTTTCGAATGTACTCAAAAACGCCTCCGCTGTATCTAATGAGGTAAAGCAGGGGATTCTGTACTCCGCAGCTAAACGGCGAATTTTAAAGCCTTTAGTACCGTGGCTTTTACCTTGACTGGGAGTATTAATGACTAGTTGGACTTGGTCCTTTTCCAAAAGCTGGTAGGGATCATCGGCGTTAAAAACTATGATTCCCTGGGATTTTAGATACTGGGCGGTAGAATTGGTCGCCATAATATTAAAACCAGCTTTATTAAACTCTTTGACAATTGATAAGGCTTCATCATAATCCTTAGGCGCCAAGGAAACCAACACATTGCCTTGAAGCGGAAATTTATTACCGGCTCCCGTAATAGCCTTATATAGAGCACCGGAGAAGGTGTAGTCTATACCTAAAACCTCGCCTGTTGACTTCATTTCTGGACCTAATGAGGTATCAACCTTGCTCAATTTTTCGAAGGAAAATACCGGGGCTTTAACTACAATATAATCAGGCTCCTGCCATAACCCGCTGGGATAGCCCATATTCTTTAAAGTCCTGCCCAGCATTGCCCAGGTGGCAAGCTTTATCATTGGTACTCCGGTAATTTTTGATAAAATAGGTACCGTCCTGGAAGCCCGGGGATTTACCTCTAAGACATATGCTTCTTCATCAGCTACTACAAACTGAATATTAAATATTCCTTTTACCTTGAGAGCCTTACCAATCTTTTCAGTATAATCTACTATCTTATCCTTAACCTTTTTACTGATAGTCTGAGTCGGGTATACTGCCATACTATCCCCGGAATGAACTCCTGCCCGCTCAATATGTTCCATTATCCCCGGAATTAAAATTTCCTCTCCATCACCAATAGCATCTACTTCTACTTCTTTTCCTTTAATATACTTATCAATCAGGATGGGATGTTTAGAGGAGATATCGACTGCAGATTCTACATATTGAATTAATTGATCCATATTATAGACAACCCGCATAGCCCTCCCTCCCAAAACATAGGAAGGTCGTACTAAAAGGGGGAAACCCAACTCATGGGCAATAGCCTCGACCTGCTCAACCTTTTTAGCAGTTTTACCCTTAGTCTGGGGTATTTTTAATTCATTCATCAACCTTTCAAACTTTTCTCTATCTTCGGCGGCATCTATACAAGCAACTGGTGTACCTAAAATTTCAACGCCTAAACCAGAAAGCTCTTCAGCTAAGTTGATGGCTGTCTGCCCGCCAAACTGGACAACTAAACCTAAAGGTTTCTCCTCCTCCACTACATTCAGGACATCCTCTACGGTCAAAGGCTCAAAGTACAGGCGGTCAGAAGTATCAAAGTCAGTACTTACCGTTTCCGGATTATTATTAATAATAACCGCATCATAACCCGCTTCCTGTAAAGCCCATACTGCATGGACAGAACAGTAATCAAATTCTATCCCCTGCCCAATCCTAATAGGACCTGAGCCTAATACAAGTACTTTTTGCTTCGGGTTAAATTGGACTTCCGTTTCCGCTTCATAAGTAGTGTAATAATAAGGCGTTTCCGCTTCAAACTCCCCAGCACAGGTATCAACTACTTTATAAACAGGCTTAATATTGCTATTATTTCTAAGCTTACGGACATCTATTGCCTCAATTCCTTTAAGCTTAGCAATCTGCTCATCGCTAAAGCCAATTTTCTTAGCCTTTAGTAAGAGGTCCTGAGATAAATTATGTTCTTTAATTCTTCTTTCCATAGCTACAATGTTCTGAATCTTCACCAGAAAAAATGGATCCATTTGGGTTAAGACTTTAAGCTCTTTGACTGTCCAATTACGGCGAAAAGCCTCAGCTATTGCAAAGAGCCTCTCATCATCGGCATACTTGAGCTTATTTTCCAGCTCCATCTCAGTCCAACTGCCGCTGGCTTTAAGAGTCAGACCCACGACCCCTGTTTCCAAAGAGCGTACCGCCTTTAATAGGGCTCCCTCAATGGTCCGCTCAATAGACATTACTTCCCCGGTAGCCTTCATTTGAGTGCCTAAAACCCTATTGGCAGTAGGGAATTTATCAAAGGGCCAGCGGGGAATTTTTGCAACGACATAGTCAATACTTGGTTCAAAGCAGGCACTTGTCTTACCCGTTACCGGGTTTAATATTTCATCAAGGGTGAAGCCAATGGCTATCTTAGTTGCTACCTTGGCAATAGGATATCCGGTAGCCTTAGAAGCCAAAGCACTGGACCGGGAAACCCGAGGATTGACCTCAATAACAACATAATTCAGACTGTTAGGGTCGAGGCCAAATTGGATATTACAGCCTCCCTCCACTTCTAGCTTCCTGATTATCTTTATAGCTGCAGACCTTAACATTTGAAACTCTTTATTAGTCAAGGTCTGCACTGGAGCAAATACTATACTATCACCGGTATGAATACCCATGGGGTCCATATTTTCCATGCTGCAGATAATAATACAGTTATCAGCTTTATCCCGCATAACCTCAACTTCTATCTCTTTCCAGCCGGCTACACTTTGCTCAATTAATACTTGACCAATTCGGCTGACCTTCAAGCCCAAAGAAACTATAGTATGAAGCTCATCAACATTATGGACAATGCCCCCGCCGGTTCCCCCAAGGGTATAAGCAGGGCGAACAATAACAGGAAAACCTACCTTGGTCGCAAACGCAAAAGCATCCTTGATATCGGTAATTATAGTGCTTTCCGGGATAGGCTCACCTAGCGCCTGCATAGTATCCTTAAATTCTTCCCGATCCTCTGATCTTTTAATAGCTTCTAGCTTGGTCCCTAATAATTCTACATCATATTCAGCCAAGACACCTTTTTCAGCCAGCTCCACAGCTAAATTAAGACCTGTTTGCCCCCCTAATCCGGGAATAATACCCTGGGGCCTTTCTTTAGCAATTATTTTAGCTATAGTTTCTATATTCAAAGGCTCAATATAAATACGATCAGCAATGTTTTCATCAGTCATAATAGTAGCAGGATTACTGTTCACCAAAACAACCTCCAAGCCCTCTTCCTTTAAGGCTTTGCAGGCCTGGGTGCCGGCATAGTCAAACTCAGCCGCCTGCCCAATTATGATGGGCCCGGAACCAATAACCATTACTTTATGTAAATCTATCCGCTTAGGCATGTTTACCTCCTAGGTAAGTTACTAGTGACTGGTAAGTTCTTTGTGTTAACATCTTGGGTTTCGTGACCAGTGTTCGGGGACCGGTGTTCAGTGACCAGAAAAGGGCATCTGCTAATGAGCAATATTGTGGGATGCATCATGTAGTATTTTACGGAAGATATGCATCCCCAAAATTAACAACCATCTAAAGCTATTTCGCGCCCACTCGCCCACTCGCTCATGCGCCCACTTTGATCATTTCGTAGAAATGATCAAAAAGATAAGCTGAGTCTTCCGGTCCTGGTGCTGCTTCAGGATGGTATTGAACGGAGGATATAGGCAGGTATTTATGCCCAATTCCTTCAATAGTACCGTCATTTAGATTCCTATGGGAGATAAATACATCACTGGGGAGGGTCTCCTCTTTCACAGCATAGCCGTGATTTTGGGAGGTTATATAGACCCTATTAGTTAATAGATCTTTAACCGAATGGTTAACTCCCCGGTGACCAAATTTCAGTTTGTAGGTATCTGCTCCCATTGCCAAGGCTAATAATTGATGTCCCAAACAAATACCGCAAATAGGCAGCTTACCTAGTAATGCTTTAATTGTAGCTATAGCCTGGGGAACATCCTTAGGGTCCCCAGGTCCATTGGATAAAAAGATTCCTTGGGGCATTAAGCTTAGTATTTCATCAGCCCCTATTCCGGCAGGAACCTGAATGATATCAAAGCCTTTGGATTGAAGGGCTGTTATGATACTTTTTTTAATACCAAAATCCATCGCTACAAGCCTAGGGCCAGTGCCGGGCAAATGCTTGATTTCTTTAATAGTAACCTGTTCAACTAAGCATTGGGCTGATCCTTGAAGTTCATCTTTGTTTAAGTTGGAATTAGTAGTAATAACCCCTTTCATGGTTCCCCGGGAGCGGAGATGCCTAGTTAGTGCCCGGGTATCAACACCTTCTAAACCCACAATTTTATGGGTTGCCAGGAAGTTCTCCAAGCTTTCATCAGCCTGCCAGTTATTATGGTAGGTACAGTTCTCCCTAACAATAAATCCCTTAACATGGGGTCTTGATGACTCATTATCTTCTAAATTTACTCCATAATTCCCGATTAAAGGATATGTCATGACAACTATCTGTCCCACATAAGAAGGATCGGTAATAACCTCTTGGTAGCCAACCATCCCTGTATTAAAAACTACTTCCCCCTGTGTATTGCCCCGAAAGCCAAACACCTTCCCGGGAAAGCAAGTACCATCTTCTAATATCAATACGCCAGCCAATTACTTAACCCCCTATTGCCTTTGCCAACACTTCAATAACCTGGTCAATTTCTCCTTCATCTACCGTCAGAGGAGGTACAAATCTCAATACACTGTTCCCTACCGCGTTAATTAAAACCCCATTTTCCAGGCACTTTTCCACAATAGGCTGGGCATCAACTGACAAATCACAGCCAATCATCAAACCCATTCCTTTGACCTTAGTTATCTGGGGATACTCTTTTTGTAATTGACTTAATTTCTCCTTAAAATATTGTCCTTTTTTAACTACTGCTTCTAAAAACTCCGGATTAAGTAAGACTGAAGTAGCCGCTAAACCTGCAGCAGTGGCTAGAGGATTACCTCCAAAGGTAGCTGCGTGGTCACCGGGAACAAAAGCTTTAGCAACCTCGTCTTTAGCTAGCATAGCTCCAATAGGAACACCACCGCCTAAGGCTTTAGCCAAGGTTACAATATCAGGACTTAGACCAAAATTTTGGTAACCAAAAGCTTTTCCGGTTCTCCCTAAGCCAGTTTGTACTTCATCAATAATTAAGAGCACGTTATTTTTTCTGCAAATAGCTTCTACCCCTTGCAAATATTCCACGGAAGGGACATTTACGCCCCCTTCTCCCTGAATAGTTTCAAGCATCACTGCACAAGTTTTTTCAGTGACCGCATTAGAAAGAGCAGCTAAATCATCATAGGGTACATATTTGAAACCTTCCGGAAGTGGAGTAAAAGCTTTTCTGTATTTTTCCTGACCGGTAGCTGTCAATGATCCTATGGTGCGACCGTGGAAAGACTGCTCCATGGAAATAATTTCATAACGACCATTACCCCATTTTCTAGCCAGCTTAATTGCTGCTTCATTAGCCTCTGTCCCGCTATTGCAGAAAAAAGCCTTATCGCAGCAGGAATTTTCTACCAAAACTTTAGCTAGCTTTACCTGAGGCTCTATCCAATAAAGATTTGAACAATGAATAAGCTTTTCAGACTGTTCCTTTAAAGCGTCGCTAACCACCTTGGGGCAATGTCCCAAGGAATTAACAGCAATCCCAGCCACAAAGTCTAAATATTTATTACCTTCCGAATCCCAGACATAAGAGCCCTCACCTTTAACAAAAACCTTGGGTAAACGCTTATAGGTATTCATCACATACTTTAATCCTAATTCCACCATTTCCATAGCTTCTTCACTCCTTTATTACCATAGTTCCGACACCTTTATCGGTAAAAACCTCTAAAAGAAGGGCATGGGGCAATCGTCCGTTAATTATATGAACTGTTTTGACCCCTCCCAATAAAGCCTCCATACAACACTCAATTTTGGGAATCATCCCACCATCTATTACTCCCGTTTCCATAAAGTGCCGTGCCTCTTTAAAGCTTAAAGCAGAAACAAGCTCCCCCTTACTATCCAAAACCCCTTCAACATCAGTCAGAAGAACAAGCTTATCAGCCTCTAGGGCACCTGCAATACTGCCAGCTACATAATCTGCGTTAATATTATAAACATCTCCATCCCCATTAGTACCTATAGGAGCTATTACTGGGATATGCCCCTGTTCTATAGCGCTGTAAATCAATTGGGGATTAATATGATCCACTTCGCCCACAAAACCTAAATCTATTTCTACCCCGTCCTTCTCAACAAGCTTTTTATTCACCTTAATCATGTCACCGTCAATTCCGCTTAAACCTAAGGCTTTACCACCGTTTTTCTGCACAAGGCCAACTATTTCTTTATTAATTTTCCCCACTAAAACCATCTGGGCTATTTCCATGGTCTTTTCATCAGTTACCCGCATGCCGTTAACAAAATTGTATTCCTGTCCTGTCTTTTCCAACCAATAATTGATTTCCGGTCCACCGCCGTGGACAATAACAGGATTAATACCAACATATTTCATTAGCACAATGTCCATCATTACTTTATCTTTTAAGTCCGGATCAGTCATCGCATGACCGCCGTATTTAATTACAACTGTTTTACCGTAAAACTTTTTAATATAAGGCAGTGCTTCAATCAATATCTCCGCCTTTGCTAAAGGTTCCATTGGCTTCTCCTCCTAAAACACTTGAATAGTTACTGCAGGGCTCGGGGCTCCGTACCCAGTGCCCAGAAAAACACTTTTATTTAACCACGGGCCCTTCGGGCACACGGATGAACACGGTAAAAAATAGTCTATAGTCGATGGTCAATAGTTTATAGCTAATATAGGCTGAGGCAACCTCTTGGGTCGGGATTGCCACGCATTAAAGGCTCGCAATGACAACATATATCGATGCATCCCTTAAGCTAGACCTTTGAGTAGATGCGTCCTGTTATGTTCACAAGCATGGGATGCATCCCAATATCTCAACCTAATATAGATTCTATAAACTCGGTGACACGATGTCACGGTAGCACGTCAAGAGAGCTAGACATTCATGGTGACACATTACTTTGGCTTACGTTCGGTAGGCGGCGTTTATCTTTACATAGTCGTAGGATAAATCACAGCCCCAGGCTTTTGCCTCAAACTCACCTAGCTTCAAATCTACTGTTATTATAACTTCTTGTTTAGCTAAGATTTCACTTGCCTTTACCTCATCAAAGCTTAGGCCTGTGCCATTTTCCGCCATCAATAAATCACCTATATATACATCAACCTTATCGGGGTCAACCTCTGCTCCCGAATAACCTAAGGCAGTCACTATCCGACCCCAATTGGCATCCTCCCCAAATATTGCTGACTTAACAAGACTTGATGAGCTAATACTAAGGGCTGCTTTGCGGGCATCTCCTAGTGAAAGGGCTCCACTTACCTTTACTTCTATAAGCTTTGTTGCTCCTTCACCATCCTGAGCAATCATCTTGGCTAAAATAACCGATATCTCAGTAATTGCTGCCTGAAACACTTCATAATATTGATTATCCATGGTAACTACGGGGTTATTTGCCATCCCATTAGCCATTAGAACAACCATATCATTAGTACTGGTATCTCCATCAACTGTAATCATATTAAAGGTAGCATTCACTGCTTCCTTTAGAATCTTTTTTAGGCACTGTACTTCAACTGCTGCATCGGTTGTTATAAAGCCTAGCATGGTCGCCATATTCGGATGAATCATGCCAGAACCCTTAGCCATTGCACCAATAGTTACTGTTTTTCCTCCTATTTCTAGCTGAACGGTAATCTCTTTTTTTACCAGATCAGTTGTCATAATTGCCTCAGCGGCACTAGGACCGCCTTCTCTTGAGAGAACTTCAGCTGCTTCTTTGATACCTATCTCTAGGGTATCAAGAGGCAGCGGAGCCCCTATAAGCCCAGTGGAGGCAACAACTACATCAGTACTGTTTATCTTTAATACTTCTGCAGCCATTTCCGCCATTTTTGTAGCTGCATCCATTCCCTGCTGCCCCATACAAGCATTTGCTATTCCGCTATTAATAACCATTCCTTGAGCCATCCCATTAGTAAGATGTTCCTCGGTAACCTTTAGTGGTGCAGCTTTAAATTTATTTATTGTATAAACAGCTGCTGTAGCTGCTGGAACTTCTGAATAAACCAGTGCTACATCCTTTTTTCCTTTTTTCCGTATTCCTGCAGCTACCCCCGCTGCCCAAAAACCTTGAGGTGCCGTAACCCCACCTTCAATTATTTTCATTTTCTTATAACCTCCTGTTTTAAATTCAAGGTTAAGGTTTCGCTCACTTCATTCACTAGGTTAAGGTTACTAAAGGAGCATTTGTATTTGAATCTAGCGAAGCGAAATCTTAATCTTAATCTTGGTCTTGATCTTGATCTTGATCTTGATCTTGATCTTGATCTTGATCTTGATCTTGACCTTAGCCTCAACCTCAACCTCAACCTCAACCTTAACCTTAACCTCAGCCTCAGCCCTATTTACGGATAAATTGGCGAAAACCAAATTCCAGCCGTTTCCTCTAAACCAAACATTAAATTCATATTTTGAATAGCCTGACCGGATGCTCCTTTTACCAGATTATCCAGTGTAGATATAATAATTATTCTTCCCGTTCTTTCATCAAATACCGGTGCAATATCACAATAATTTGAGCCCTGGACCCACTTGGTTTGAGGTAGATTATTTAAATCTCGTATTCTAATAAAGGGACAATCCTGATAAAAATCACCATATAATTTACCTAGCTCATCTTGGCTAAATGACTTAACTACCTCGGCATAGATAGTTGATAGCATCCCTCTGTTCATGGGTATCAAATGGGGAGTAAAGTTTATCTGTATTTTTGTGCCGCTTAGCAGACTTAACTCCTGTTCAATTTCTGGTGTATGCCTGTGGTTGCCTACTTTATACGCCAAAAGGTTATCGTTCATATCAGGGTAATGGGTTTGTTGACTCAACGTTTTTCCCGCTCCGGAAATCCCTGATTTACTATCAATAATTATATTTTTTAAGTTAATAAGGTTATTTTGCAGAAGGGGGGCCAAGCCTAAAATAATACTGGTAGGATAGCAGCCCGGATTTGCAACTATTGCACTTTTCTCGATCTTTTCTTTGTATATTTCCGGCAGACCATAAACACTCTCTGCCAATAATTCAGGATATTCATGTTCTAGCTCATACCATTCTTTATAGTCATTAACGCTTTTCAAGCGAAAATCTGCACCTAAATCAATAACTTTTACCCCTTTTTCATACATTTTTTTTACCAAAGATACAGATTTTCCATGGGGCAAAGCCAAAAATACAACATCCAAACCTTCAGCAAAGGTATCGGAATTTATATCATCTTCAACTAAAGATATTAAGCCGGCTAAATGGGGATGCACCTTAGTTACTTCATTCCCGGCATTACTTCTGGAGGCAGCTTTTTTTATCTCTACATGAGGATGATTTAACAATAATCTTAATAATTCCCCCCCTGTATAACCCGTTACCCCCATAATTCCTGCCTTGATTTTCATTACTATTTACCTCCATTTCCCTTTTGCTTTTTATAATTATACATATTATTGTATATATATGCAATAGCCAAAATTACTACCTCCGTAATTTTGACCGTTTATTCGTGAGCGCGTGAGCTAGTGGGCGCGCTAATAGTAAATTCGTTTATTTATTATGTCTATCACCTTGCCCATCTATTCCTTTATGCCCACATAACGGAAAAAACTAGCTTCCGCTAGTTTTAAAATATCTTTTATATATTTTTCTGTAGCACTGTAGCACTGTAGCACTGACATACTGTATATCCCATGAGCTCACACACTGTTTCACTAATCACAGTCCCAGCTTGTCCCTTTCTTTTTCCGATACTATCTCGTTTATAAATATCGTTCTTTCCTCTAGCAAATCCAGCTCAGGGAAATCCATAAGCAATCCGCCAAATCTATCAGTAACCAGTTTTATAATAGGCCTGGTTGGAAAATTACTATGCAAGCCCACTACCACCCCTAATGAGTTAGTATTAATCCTAACCAAACTACCCACAGGATAAGGAACTATATTACGGGTAAAAGCTATGACCATTTCGGGATGAAACATTTTCCCGCTCTCAGCTACAATTCTTTCTATCGCTTGATAAGGATACATCCTATCCTTGTTATCCTCTGGTGCCACAAGACCATCATAGTAATTAGCAATAGCCGTAATCGCCCCAAATAAATGAATTTCTTCAGATTTTAATCCTCTAGGATATCCTTTGCCATCATATCTCTCATGGTGCTGATATGCTACATGAGCACAGGCAATATTTATCTCTTTATTCTGACGTATTAAATTAAATCCTAAGGTTGTATGCTCCTCTCCCTGGACTAGGCTTTTACCTATATCATGGAGAACCGCACCCATCGCTAAGTTTTTTAATTTTAGCTGGTCCAACTTTAAGACCATTCCGGTAACTATTGCTAAAACTGCCACAGAAATACTATGGTTAAATAACTGCAAGCTATTCGCTCTAATATCTAGTAAACTAACGAGAAGGTTTGAGGACGATGCTATGTCATCTATTATCTTATTTACTACTTCACTAACATATCTAATATCAATGTTTTTAGAAATTTTAGCCCTATCCATTGAGAATTTAATCATCTTAACTGATTGAATGCGAACAGAATCATGAATCAAGTCTTCTGTATCTATAGGTCCTATAAGCTCATCCTCTACATAAACGAAAGGTATCCCCAACTCCTCTAGCCTTTTGATATACATTTTTTTAAGGATAGTCCCCTTATGCAGAAGAATACGACCTGCATCATCATAAATAGGCCTAGCTAATTTCTGTCCTTCTTTTAAATTTTCTAAATCTATACCACGCATAAGCCTCTTCCTTTTCCCATTTTCTGCATTCTAAAATATTTTTTCTAAGTCTAATAGAATTATCAGTCTATTATCAACCTTTGCTACACCATGTATATAATCATCATTAATCTGGGCGGAAATGTTAGAGGAATCATCTACCTGTTCATTGTTAATCCTTATTACTTCAGCTACCTCGTCTACTATTATTCCTAATGTCATATTTTTTACATTTACAACAATAATTCTAGTATGCCCATCTTTTTCTTTACGTTCTAGGTTAAACTTAACCTTTAAATCCACAATTGGTATCACTGAACCTCTTAGATTAATTACTCCATCCATATATGCAGGCGTATTAGGCATTTTAGTTATAGCTTGCATTTTTACTATTTCGCTGACCTGCAAAATATCAATTCCATATTCAACCTTGTCTAGTTTAAATATTACATTCTGCTGCTCTGACATACTATCCCCCCATCTCAGAAAATTGGTAGTTATCGGCTAAATTCCCCATTTATCAATCAAAATCCTTCTTTATTCTTTAAAAAATGTCTATGGAGTATCGACTATCGACTATGGTCGTCTTACTAGCCAATAACCACTGACGCCCAATGGGCGCCCCTACGGTACATTCCCTAAATACACTTTACCAAGATGCCTCATTGCTACCTCCCGTGCCTTTTCTAATGTCTTTATAGGTGTAGGCGGTAAATTCAACTGATAATTAGGAAAATATCTAGTCAAATGCAACGATATGCTGGGTGAAATTGATTTGAGCCATCTTGCCAGCTCTTCAATCTCCTCTAAAGCATCATTTTCTTCAGGAATTACTAAAGTTGTTACTTCAACATGACATTTGCTTGCTACCATCTCCACCGTCTTTAGCACAGGGTCTAGCTTACCTTTGCACATTTTAGGATAAAAGGTTTGATTAAAAGCTTTGATATCTATGTTTGCCCCATCAATAAAAGGGAGTAATTCTTCCAAGGGTTCCTCATTTATATATCCATTTGAAACCAGTACATTTTTTAAATCTTTCTTTTTTATTTCCTTACACCCATCCAAAACAAACTCATACCACATTAAGGGTTCTGAATAGGTATAGGCAATTCCAATGCTCTCATTAACCTTATGTTTTTCGGCTAAATCAGCTAGTTCTTTGGGGGTAATTTCATACTTGGTCGGATGTTCACCATGGGCAATTTCCCAATTTTGACAAAATGAGCATTTAAGATTACATCCAAAGGTACCTACAGAAAGTATAGAAAAGCCCGGAAAAAAGTCAAAAAGAGGTTTCTTCTCGATAGGATCTATGGCAAGAGCAGTACAAAGACCATAATTAATACTCCTTAAAATACCATTATAATTTAACCTTACTCTACATATACCCTTATTCCCCGGTGAAATCACACAACCATGGGGACAAAGAATGCATTGGACTACATCATTGTCCTTTTTGAGATAATACATTGCTTCCTTAACCAACAAAATCACTCCCATTCTCAAGTCCTAGTGCATGGTGCTCGCACTCGGTGCCCGATGACCAGTGGCAGAAAAAGAATTTAAATTGGGGCACACTCGGATAGTATGTGGAGATCGCCGCACTACGCTCGCGATGACAGAATATATATAAGTCCATACTTTTTTACTGCACCGACAGGTGACATCCTATCCCGCAATGAGCCTCTAAAGCCTGTGTCAGACGCAATATGTTAACCCTTAAGTATTGTCAGACGCAAAATCTAAACAGTAGTGTATATCAAGCGCTAAAAATTGTCTTAGCAGTAATGTCCTCACTGGTCACTGGTCCCTGGTCCCTGGTCACCGGTCCCTGGGCCCTGGTCACCGAGTACATCAGTAGTATCTAACCACTCTAAACCTCTCTAATTCCACATCTTCATGGGGTCGAATTCCCGCCTTTTGCTTTGCAATTGCTACCTGTTCCTCTACTATATCAATTCCCTCAAGCATTGGTAATAAAAGTCCTTGTCGGGAACCTTTTTTGACGATTACACCATATATTTCCGGATCAAGCTCTTTCATGCTAGCTATTTTTTCTGGTTTTTCTAAGATATCTACTGAATAGGTTAATTGATCTAATTCATCCTCCTTTATCGGTTCAAATCTGGGATCCTCCAGTGCAGCCTTTAAGGAATTACTTTGTATCTCTTCAGCTAAAGTTTCCTTTGTTGCAGAAATGGTTCCAATACAGCCCCTAAGTTGTCCTTGTTTCTTGATGGATACAAATACACCTTTAGGACTCGAAAACTCCTGGGGTACAGTTTCCGGCTTACTGTGTTTCCTGCCGGTACTTAGATAACTCTCCAGATTTTCCCGAGCCCATTTTACTGGCCAGCTCTCATTCTCTCTAATCCTATCGATATTATCCTTCTCATTTTTTATTATTTCCTTAAGTAAAAATCGGGTCTCTAATTCCGGTCCAGGCGTCAGAGTTGCAACAAGATATCCAACTCCAAAAGGCCCTTCATAAGAATATTTTTTGGACATAATCTCATGACCATCCAAAACGCCAAGCCCCATAATAACTGGCCTTAAACCGCACTCCCCTGCTTTATTGACTAATTGATTATCGATTGTTAAAACCCTCATAACATCGCCTTCTTCTAATGCCTGAACTAATATCTCATCAAATACCTTCCCTAGGGGTTCAAAACCAGCAGGGGCATTATGGGTCAAACGGTGGGATAAATCTGCGCTGACTACCACTACTACTTTACCAGGAAAACTATTTATTACTTCCTTTAAACATATACCAAACTCATACAATTCATGAAAAGGAAGCATGCCCATGTTTACTGGAACAATAGGTGCGTTAATGCCGGCTTTATCAAAATAATAAAGGGGTATTAATATTCCATGATCCAACTCCAAATTAATCCCATAACCATGAGCATCAGAATCAGTTATCTCCGCAACCATCGCCTTTAATCCCCTGGCCCGTTTAACTAAACTTGTACTAAACTCTCCCCCAAAGGTTCTTTCTAAAGAAAGGGAAGTTCCGAATTTTTGCAAAGACCCTTTGACCTTTTTGGGACGGGATATAGTTATAGCATCCTGAAAAACAGGACCATGGGGTGTAATAAATACTAATAGATCTGGTTCTAATTCTTTAATATCTAAAGCAATTTCCATCATTCCCTTGACTGTACTCTCAGCTTTTCTCTCCTCCCCCTTTCCTACCTCCGGAATGATTATCGGAGGGTGGGGGCAAATTGCTACCATCTGCAGCATAAAAAAACCTCCTCTATTTTTGGATAACTTTTCGGGTTACGTGACCGGTGACCAGGGTTCAGTGACCTGTGCTCGGTGATTCAGTGCTCTGTGCCCGGTAATCAGGGCAAGGTCGTAAATATATTGATTGGTGACTAAGGAACTGGTGGACTGGTAAGACGACTATAGACTATGGTCTATGGTCTAGTCTACTAACATGTCATTGCAAGCCCGTGAGGGCGTGGAAATCTCTTGGGTTAAGATTGCTTCAGTCGTACCTCCATCGCAATGACAATTAACTAAACCATTTTCATATTCTTCTATTTGTAACGCTATTAATATTTTACCCATAATCCCAAATTTCCTGTTCTATTCTTCTTATCTATAGCCATATCTATTACTAAATAGCTATAAAAGACTATACAGAATGTCAGTGCACCGTGCTACAGTTCTATAGTTCTATAGTTCTACAGAAAAATATTGTTTCTTCCCAAAGTCACTGGGAAATCCTGTGTCAGACGCACAATATTCACCCAGAAGTATTGTCAGACGCAATAAAATGCCCTCAAAGCATGTCAGACGCAATATCTTACCCAAAAGAAATTCTGGTCCCTGGTCCCTGGTCACCGGGCACCGGGCACTGAGCATTAATACCAGAAATTACCAGCTACCAATATGAGCCACGGACGCGCAATGCGCGCCCCTACAAAATAAAGCGGGGTGTTATGTAATGAAATTTAAAGAAGCCTTAAATTTCAGAAAACTTCCGGTTATTGTCAGTCTATTAATTGTCTTCGTTTGTGTATCGAGTTTTAGCTTTTGGTTTTATCAGATAGGTAGCTATGACCAGCATATTGATGCCCTATCCTGGGTTGTGGCCAGCAAAAAAATTGTAATTGACCCCGGCCATGGCGGAATTTTCCCTGGTAAAGTAGGTAGTAACGGTTTAGTAGAAAAGAATATTAATTTAGAAATCGCAAAAAAATTATCTCAAATTTTTAGTGAATCCGGAGCTATGGTCATTATGACCCGGAACAATGATTCTGACCTAGTCTCACCTAATACTAACGGCAGCTTTTTAACTAAACAGCGCTCTGATTTAGAAAATCGGGTAAAACTGGCCCACGACTATCAAACTGATTTATTTATTTCCATACATTCAAACAGTACTCCTTCCCAAATATGGGCTGGAGCTCAAACTTTTTATGATCCAGAGCATAAAGAAAGTGAGATCTTAGGGAAGGCTATCCAAGAAGAGATTATTAAACAGTTGAAAAATACAAAACGGCAGGCTTTAGTCCGTAGAGAAACCTATTTGTTTGATAAGCTGGAAATTCCGGCAGTAATTATTGAATGCGGATTTCTATCAAATCCCCAAGAAGCTGAACTACTCTCCCAGGAGGAATACCAGTATCGCATGGCATTTGCTATCTACTCAGGGGTTGTTAAGTATTTGGGGCGCGAAACATAATTAATTATAGCCACGAATTCGTGTGCCTCAGAGGCTCCCTGCTTAAGGGACTTAGCCCATGGGATGTATGATTTTAATCTTGGGTCTTAGATTGCCACGCCCTAACGGGCTCGCAATGACATCTTGTAATTTTTCGCGCCCACGAGCTAACGCGCCCACGTTTTAACGCTCCAAGAGATAAAGAAAAAAACCTGGACAATGTCCAGGTTTATCTTTATCTCTTTGAGAACTGTGGTGCTCTTCTTGCACCCTTTAAGCCGTATTTCTTTCTTTCTTTCATTCTTGGGTCTCTTGTTAAGAAACCTGCTCTTTTTAAAGCTGGACGCAAACTGGGCTCTGCTTTCAAAAGGGCCCTAGCTATTCCTAAGCGGATAGCACCGGCTTGACCGGTTGTGCCGCCGCCGTTTACTTTTGCAACTACATTAAATCTTACTTCAGTGTCGGTAAGTACCAACGGTTGTTTGGAAATCATCTCTAATGTCTTCTTACCAAAGTATTCATCCAACTGACGGTTATTAACTACTACGTGACCATCACCAGGAATCAACCTTACTCTTGCTACTGAAGACTTACGACGCCCTGTTCCATAATATTGCACTTGTGCCACCAATTACGCCTCCCTTCCCCATACTTCAGGTTTTTGAGCTTGATGTGGATGATCTGAACCACGGTAAACTTGTAACTTACTATACATCTGTTTACCTAATTTAGTATGTGGTAGCATACCTTTAATTGCTACTTCAACAGCTAAATCTGGTTTAGTTGCCATTAAGACCCTGTACTTAGTTCTTTTTAAGCCACCAGGGAAACGGCTGTGACGAATCAATTCCTTTTGATCTAACTTTTTGCCTGTTAAAACTACTTCCTTAGCATTGATGACGATAACATGGTCACCACAATCCACATTGGGAGTATAGGTCGGTTTATGCTTGCCTCTTAGTAAAGTAGCAGCAATTGTAGCTACTCTACCTAGTGGTTTGCCAGCGGCATCAAGAATATACCATTTTCTTACAACCTCATTAGGCTTAGCCATATAGGTGCGCATTTGTTATTTCCCTCCTTAGTTCAAAGGTAACTAATGTAATGAATTAATTTATTATTATTTAAGATCCGGGGCTCTGGATCACAAAATAACATAAAAAGACATACTAATAGTTTAATAGACTCTTACCCCCATGTCAAGAATAGAATACTTTTTTTAAGCATAATCCCTGGGGTGGGGCAGTTTTCCCCGCAAATGTACGGTCTTTATTATTCAGTGCTTCCTTAATCGAGTCTTCATCCCTTCGTCCTTTGCCTAGCTCCACTAAAGTACCGATAATTACTCTTACCATTTTGTACAGAAAACCATTACCTTGAATATGGAATTCCCATATATTTTCATTGCTGACAATATCTAACGAATGAATTGTCCTCACAAAATTTTTAACATTTGTCCCACTAGCTGAGAAGCCCTTGAAATTATGGGTCCCCACAAAAAGCCTAGAGCCCTCCCGGATTTTTTCCATATCCAGTTTATAAGGAATATAATAGGAAAAACGACTGTGAAAAGCCGATGGAATTCGGTTATTATAAATTCGATAAATATAATACTTTCCCCGAGCATCATACTGGGCATGAAAATCAGGTCTTACTTCTTCTAGAACTTTTATTGCTATATCATTAGGCAGTTGGCCATTTATTACCATGGGGAGACGCTCCAGAGGAATATTGTTATTTATTTTGAAATTTATAACCTGTCCCTCGGCATGAACTCCGGCATCGGTACGACCTGCACCTGTAATTTTTATAGGCTCCATTAAAGCCCGCATCAAACAACTCTCTAGTTTACCCTGAATAGTGGGAAGTTTTTTATTGAGCTGAGTTTGAAAACCATGATAATTTGTCCCATCATATTCAATAGTGGCCTTAATATTGCGCATCACTTTCACCTCAATGTGCATCAGTGCATTCGTGAGAAAAGCATGATCATGCCAACGTGGCCACTAAGGTTAAGGTTTCGCTTCGCTAGGTTAAGGTTAAGTTTTTTCTCAACCTCAGCCTTAGCCTTAACCTGACCTTCAGTATAGCAGTATTAGCCTACGCTGCAACCCTTGTGTAAATACTAAAGCCAAGAAAAACAATAGTTACAAACATTGCACCAGTGTCTAGAGATGTATACATGAGTTGTTTCATTCGGGTTCTATTTTCACCGCCCCGATAGCACCTTGCTTCCATTGCCATAGCCAATTCATCAGCTCGGCGAAATGCTCCTAAAAATAAAGGAACAAGCAAAGGAATAAGTGCTTTAGCCCGCTGAATAATATTGCCGCTTTCGAAATCTGCTCCTCGGGCCATCTGGGCCTTCATAATCTTATCTGTTTCTTCAATCAGAGTGGGAATAAACCTAAGAGCTATTGTCATCATCATTGCCAGCTCATGGGCCGGAACCCCAATCCTTTTAAATGGATTAAGCAGCCTCTCGATACCATCAGTTAAAGTCATTGGTGTAGTTGTTAAGGTTAATACCGAGGTAACAGTAACTAAAAGTATTAATCGTGTACCCATAAAGATACCCTGCTTAAGGCCCTCCCGGGTTACTACTAGAGGACCAATTTCTGCTACTACTGTTCCAGGAGTCATAAAAATATGAAGACTTACTGTTAAAATAATAATTATTAATAATGGCTTTAATCCTTTTAAATAATATTTAATGGGAACACGGGATAAAAGGATAATATTTAAAGAGAAAAGTAAAATAAAATAATACCCAATAGCATTATTTATGATAAACAATGCTGTCATATATATTATTACCGTTAATATTTTAGTCCTAGGATCTAGCCTATGTATCAGGGAGTCTCCGGGAATATACTGCCCAATAGTTATATCTTTAAGCATTTTCCCTCATCCCCATCCTCAATATTTTAATAATCTCCGCTTTTGCCTCTTCCATATTTAGCAAATCCGTTCTGACCTCATAGCCTTTAGCTTTTAAACTATATAGTAATGCAGAAACAGTGGGTACCCCTAAGCCTATAGCCTTGAGTATTTCCGGTTTTTGAAAAATCTCCCGGGGTGTTCCATTGAGTTCCACTTTTCCATCATGCATAACAACTAAACGATCAGCCATTTTAGCTACATCATCCATGCTGTGAGAAACTAGAATAATAGTAATTTTTAGTTTTCGATGAAGTTCTTTAATCTGAGCCAAGATCTCATCCCTACCTCGAGGGTCAAGTCCAGCAGTCGGTTCGTCAAGAACCAGGTATTTAGGTTCCATAGCCAGTACTCCGGCAATAGCTACCCGCCTTTTTTGTCCGCCGCTTAAATTAAATGGGGATTGATCTTTAATCTCCATATAATCCAAATTTACTACCTCCAAGGCAGCTCTTACTCTTTTATCTATTTCCGATGTTGAAAGGCCTAAATTTTGTGGGCCAAAGCTGACATCCTTCAAAACCGTTTCTTCAAATAATTGATGCTCGGGATATTGAAATACCAATCCGACTTTTTTGCGTATTTCTTTCAATTTGATGCCCTTTTGACTTATGTCCACACCATCAATTATTATTTGCCCTCGGGAAGGTTTTAATAGTCCATTTAAGTGCTGAACTAATGTCGATTTACCAGAACCGGTATGGCCAATCAATCCAATAAATTCACCTTCCTCAATGGCGAGATTAACTTCCTGAAGAGAATGAGTTTCATATGGTGTACCGACCTGATAGGTATGATACAAGTCTTTAATCTCTATGGGCATAAGGCCACCACCATTTCTTCAATGGTCATAATATCTCTAGGGAATTCCGGAATTTCTTTATTTAAAAGATATGCAAGTACAGTAATTGCCGGGACATCTAGATGCAGCTTTTTTAATACGGAAACCTGGGAAAAAACTTCTCTTGGCTTACCCTCAAGAACAATCTCTCCCGCTTCCATGACTACTACCCGGTCAGCATAAACTGCTTCCTCCATAAAATGGGTAATATGGACTATTGAAAGTCCCTCTTCTTTGTTAAGCTTTTTAATAGTAGAGATAACCTCATCTCTGCCGGAAGGATCCAGCATAGCAGTAGGTTCATCTAACACTAAATACTGGGGCCGCATAGCAATAATCCCAGCAATAGCGACTCTTTGTTTTTGCCCGCCAGAAAGAAGGTGGGGTGCCCTAGACTTAAAATCAGCCATACCCACGATATCAAGGGCCTCATCTACCCTTTGCCTAATCTTTTCAGGTGAAATACCCAAATTCTCCGGACCAAAGGCCACATCTTCTTCAACAGTAGTAGCTATTAGCTGGTTGTCAGGATTCTGAAATACCATACCCACCTGCTGCCTAATTTCCCACAACTGATTAGGGTCAGAAGTATCAAGACCATTGACCATTACTTTTCCTTCAGTCGGTAAAAGCAGAGCATTTAAGTGCTTGGCCAAGGTTGATTTTCCAGATCCGTTATGGCCCAGGACAGCTACAAATTCCCCTTTAGCAATTTTTAAACTTAGATTATTAATAGCCGTTAATTCCTGGTTATTGCCCATACGGTATTTATGTGTAAGGTTTCTTATCTCAATCATACTCTCACCCTTAAGTAGTAATGCTAAGCATTACTAAGGTTTAGGTTTCGCTTCGCTAGGTTGAGGCTCAGTAGTAATGCTAAAGCATTACTAAGGCTAAGGTTTCGCTTCGCTAGGTTGAGGTTGAGAAAAACCTTAACCTTAGCCTTAGCCTTATTTAATAACTAAGGCTCTGCCTTAGTTATTAAATACAGAGAAGCCAGGAATACGATCCTGACCTCTAAGTTGATCTATTCTACCAATTCTACAATAGCCATGGGAGCAGAATCTCCACGACGGGGTCCTGTTTTCATAATTCTAGTGTACCCGCCCTGCCTTTCGGCAAATTTAGGTGCAATTGTATCAAACAATTCTTTGACAACAGTTTCATCCAATAGATAGGCCATTGCCAATCTCCGGGCGTGCAAATCACCACTTTTACCTAAAGTAATCATCTTCTCAGTAACTCTTCTCACTTCTTTAGCTTTAGGTTCAGTAGTTTCAACTCTTCCGTATTTTAGTAAAGAAGTTGCCATATTCTTTAACATTGCCCTACGCTGTGAACTAGGACGGCCGAGCTTTCTATAGCTCATACCTTTTACCTCCTTTACCTGCCAGTTTGTTGTTCCTTATTCCTCAGAGGCCCTTAAAATTAAACCAAGAGCTTTCATCTTGTGTTCTACTTCCTCTAAGGATTTCCTTCCTAAATTTCTTACTTTCATCATATCTTCTTCTGATTTTTGCGTTAACTCGTAAACGGTATTAATACCCGCCCGCTTTAAGCAATTATAGGAACGTACTGATAAATCTAACTCTTCAATAGTCATATCCAGGATCTTATCTTTTTCTTCTTCTTCTTTTTCGACCATTATTTCTACGTCACCCATGGTATCAGTCAAACCAACAAATAATTTGAGATGATCACTCAAAATTTTAGCTGATAAACTGATAGCTTCATCTGGTCTGATACTTCCATCGGTTAAGATATCTAGTGTTAATTTATCGTAATCTGTTCGCTGTCCTACCCGGGTACCCTCTATCCCAAAGTTCACTTTCTTTACCGGAGAAAATATAGCATCAATGGGAATAAGACCAATAACATCATCTTCTTTTTTATTCTTTTCCGCAGAAACATAACCCCGGCCTCGTTCAATGGTCAATTCCATAAACAATTTGGCATCGGCGTTTAATGTAGCAATATGCAAATCAGAATTTAGTATCTCCACATCACTATTAATCTTAATATCCCCAGCAGTAACAACACCTTCACCTTCAGCTTCTATACGAACAATCTGCGGTTCATCGGTATCCATTTTTATTGCTAGTGATTTTAAATTAAGAATTATATCAGTTACATCTTCCACAACCCCAGGGATTGTGGAAAATTCATGGAGAACCCCTTCGATTTTAACTGATGTTACCGCAGCACTGGGTAAGGATGATAATAGGATACGACGCAGGCAATTACCTAAAGTAGTACCAAAGCCTCTCTCTAGAGGCTCTACAACAAATTTTCCATAAGTATTATCATCACTTGATTCTACACATTCTATTCTGGGTCTTTCAATTTCAATCATTTATAACCCTCCTACTCATACCTGGCATAACCCCAAATCCAGGTAATGACTATCTACCGGGAGTATAATTCGACAATCATTTGTTCTTGGACAGGCAAATCGATATCTTCTCTTGTAGGTAAGGCAACGACTCTACCATTTAGAGCTTCTTTATCTAATTCCAGCCAAGCGGGGGGTGTTTTTTGCCCAAGATTCTCAACAATTTCCTTAATTACTGCAGAATTCTTGCTCTTTTCTTTCAGTTGAATAACATCACCAACACTAATCTGCATAGAAGGAATATTAGCTTTATGTCCATTTAATGTAAAATGGTTGTGACGAACTAGCTGCCTTGCTTGAGATCTGGAGTTTGCAAAACCTAAACGGAAAACCACATTATCTAGACGTTTTTCTAAAATACGCAGTAGGTTTTCACCAGTAACCCCTTGTTGACGGTCAGCTTTTCCAAAGTAGCCTCTGAATTGTCCCTCTAATATACCATATACACGACGAACCTTTTGTTTTTCTCTTAACTGCATTCCGTACTCACTGACTTTAGTGCGGCGTTGACCATGTTGTCCAGGAGCATAATTTCTTCTATCAATAGCACATTTTTCGGAATAACAGCGATCACCTTTTAAATATAGCTTTAAGCCTTCTCTACGACATAAACGACAAACTGGTCCTGTATATCTTGCCATTTCGCTTATAACACCTCCTAAACTCTTCTGCGTTTTGGTGGACGACAACCATTATGAGGAATAGGAGTAACATCCTTAATCATGTTTACTTCTAATCCAGCAGCCTGTAAAGAACGGATAGCCGCCTCTCTGCCTGCGCCAGGTCCCTTAACAGTACATTCTACTTCCCTCATACCATGTTCCATAGCAGCCTTAGCTGCTGTTTCTGCCGCCATTTGCGCTGCAAATGGAGTACTTTTTCTCGAACCTTTAAAACCGATTCCACCGGCACTTGCCCAAGAAAGAGTATTACCATTAAGGTCGGTAATTGTAACAATAGTATTATTAAAAGTAGATTTGATGTGGGCTACACCCTTTTCAATATTTTTACGTTCTCTACGTCTAACTCTAGTTGCTGCACCCTTTGGTTTGGCCATTCTTAATTATCACCCCTTTTATTTCTTGCGTTTTGCGCCTACTGTTCTAATTTTTCCTTTACGAGTTCTAGCATTAGTTTTAGTCCGCTGACCTCTTACAGGCATTCCTTTGCGATGTCTAACACCACGATAACTGCCAATTTCAACTAAGCGTTTAATGTTTAAGGAAATCTCTCTGCGAAGATCACCCTCTACCCGCATCCGACTAATAGTTTCTCTTAACTTAGCTACTTCTTCTTCTGTAAGGTCCCTAACCCTAGTATCAGGGTTAATACCTGCTTCAGCCAATATTTTTTGAGAAGTTGCTCTGCCAATACCGTAAATATAGGTAATACCTATTTCCACCCGTTTTTCTCTTGGCAGATCAACACCTGCAATTCTTGCCATCTAGTGCACCTCCCATTCCCAAATTGGCACTTAACCTTGTTTTTGTTTATGTTTTGGATTTTCACAGATAATCATTACTTTGCCTTTTCTTCTTATAATCTTACATTTTTCACAAATAGGCTTCACCGAAGCTCTTACTTTCATTACATTATCCTCCTTGCCGGAAGTATCTTATTTGAATCGATACGTAATACGCCCACGCTTTAAATCATATGGTGAAAGTTCTACTGTTACTTTATCTCCGGGTAAGATTTTAATAAAGTTCATTCTTATTTTTCCGGAAACATGAGCAAGAACTTGATGACCATTTTCTAATTTTACTTTAAACATAGCATTCGGAAGAGGCTCTATTACAGTACCTTCAACTTCAATAACATCCTTAGACATAATGTGTGACCTCCTTATTCCATGTCAACTCCAGCCATAAGGCTCTCAAGAGCTTCACGGATGTCGGCATTGGTAACCTTGCTGCCACTTTCTAATCTTTCCCTAATTTTATCTGCTACTTTGTCAGTATACCATAAATGCCGGATATTCTTCTTTTTGGGATTTTGAATGCGTCTAATGTCACCATCGACTACATAAATATATTCCTGATCCCAATCGAATATTAAATAAACCTGATCTTTATCACGACCAGCTCTTGATTTAACAAGTTGACCTTTTTTAATTTCCCGGGTTGACATACTATCACCTTAGATTTCCGTTAAAATTAAAGGACCTTTTTCAGTAACAGCAACCGAGTGCTCAAAATGGGCTGATAGTTGTTTGTCTTTAGTAACAACCGTCCAGTTATCCAGTAGAGTTTCTACTTCATAAGTCCCCATGTTTACCATAGGTTCTATAGCTAAGCACATGCCCGGTTTTAATCGTGGTCCCCGTCCAGGCATTCCGAAGTTAGGCAATTGTGGCTCCTCATGCATCTTTGTTCCTATACCATGTCCTACAAAATCTCTGACCACAGAATATCCATTTTGCTCTACATAAGATTGAATTGCATGTGATATATCAGTAAGCCTATTATCTACCTTTACTTGTTCAATCCCTTTATATAAACACTTTTCTGTCACTTCTAATAAATGGGCAGCACCTTTTGATATTACTCCTACCGGCAGTGTAACTGCAGCATCACCATAATAACCATTAATGACTGCACCAATATCAATACTAATAATATCACCAGTTTTCAAGGCTCTTAAACCTGGAATACCGTGTACTACCTCATCGTTTATAGAAGCACAAATGGTTGCAGGAAAACCATGATATCCTTTAAAGGCTGGTACAGCCCCTTTTTGGGTAATGTAATCCTCTGCTACCTGATCAAGTTCTTGGGTAGAAATTCCGGGAGCTACCGTTTTTTTTAGCTCTTGATGGGTTTCGGCTACTATCCTGCCAGCATCCCGCATATACGAAAGCTCCCGGCCTGATTTCATTATGATCATACTACTCTCTCCCTAACACCATCAGGATGTCTGTTAAAACCTTTTCCATAGACTGGGTACCATCAACTTCTAACAAAAGCCCCTGGGCCCTGTAGTAATTAATCAGAGGAGCAGTTTGATCCTCATATACATCAAGCCTATTTCCAACAGTTTCAAACTTATCATCATTGCGCTGGTACAATTCCCCACCACATTTTTCACAGCTACCATCATCTTTAGAGGGATTAAATATTACGTGATAAGTTGCACCACAAGCTTTGCAAACTCTACGGCCTGTAAGCCTCTCTATTAATATTTCTCTTAAAACTGTAATATTAATTACGGCATCCAGACCCATATCCAATTCAACTAAAATTTTCTTTAAAGCATCAGCCTGTGGAACAGTCCTGGGAAACCCGTCTAAAAGAAAGCCCTTATTACAGTCAGGTTCTGCTAGACGTTCTTTAACAATACCTATTGTTACTTCATCTGGAACAAGCTTGCCTTGGTCCATAAAGCTTTTCGCTTTTTTCCCTAATTCTGTTTCCTCTTTAAGAGCTTTACGAAACATATCACCTGTTGAGATATGGGGAACAGCCAAGCTTTGAGTCAGCTTTTCGGCTTGGGTACCTTTACCTGCACCTGGAGGTCCCATTAAAATAATTTGCATCATATCCCTCCTTGGAGGTTATTATTTCATAAATCCTTCATAATGGCGCATTAACAGACTAGCCTCTAACTGTTTCATTGTTTCCAAGGCTACCCCAACTACAATCAAGAGAGCAGTTCCACCAAAATAAACCGGTAGTTGAGTAGTCGAAATCAAAATTGTCGGAAGTACTGCAATAGCCGCCAAGAAAAATGCACCTACCAAAGTAATCCTGTTCATCACTTTAGCAATATATTCTGAGGTTGGCCGACCTGGTCTAAGTCCAGGAATAAAACCGCCATATTTTTTTATATTGTCTGCTACGTCCATTGGGTTAAAAGTAATTGCTGAATAGAAATAAGTGAAAAAGATAATAAACAGAGCATATAACAAATTATAAAAAAATGATTGGAAATTAAAAACATTAGTAATCCAGACTGCAAAACTGTTATCGGGAAACCATGATGCTATGGTGCCTGGAAACATTAAAATTGACATTGCAAAAATTACAGGTATAACACCGGCAGAGTTTACCTTAATAGGAATATGCGTACTCTGTCCACCATAGACCTTACGTCCTACAACCCGTTTAGCATACTGCACGGGAATGCGGCGCTGACCCTCTTGGATGGCTACAATACCCACGATTACCACTAATGCAATAATTGCAAATAAAATTACAACAAGAATATTAGTAGTCCCTGCTTTAACATAGGCATAAATTGATGCTAAACCAGCTGGTAAGCTGGATACGATACCTGCAAAGATGATTAAGGAAATACCATTTCCTATACCTTTTTCAGTAATCATTTCACCCAACCACATTAAAAATGCTGTACCAGCTGTTAGAGTAAGGGCGATTAAAACAATGCTCCCAAAGGAAGTATCTACTAAAGCGCTCCTTAAGCCGAAGGAAATACCTATAGCTTGAATAAAACCTAATATTACTGTTAAATATCTGGTATATTCAACTATCTTTTTGCGTCCTTCTGCACCCTCTTTAGCCAATCTCTCTAGAAAGGGAACAACTACTGTTAAAAGCTGCATAATAATTGATGCGTTAATATAGGGAGTAATACTCATAGCAAAGATAGAAAAGTTTCTAAAAGCACCCCCGGATATAACGTCAAAAAAGCCTAAAAGCTGCCCCTCGCCCATGATATCTGCTATTACGTCTAGGTTTATGCCAGGAACCGGGATGTGAGCCCCAATTCTAAAAACCAGAAACATCATTAATGTAAAAACAATTTTTTGCCTTAAGTCCCCAATTTTCAAAGCACTTCGCAGAGCTTGTAACATTATATCACCTCTACTTTACCACCAGCTGCCTCGATTTTTTCCTGAGCAGCTTTACTAATGGCATTAACTTTAACCGTTAAAGGCTTTGTTACTTCACCTTTTCCCAGAACTTTGATACCACCATTTTTGATCTGTTTAACTATGCCGGCTGCTTTTAACACTTCCGGAGTAATTTCGGCATTTGCATCAAAATTTTCCAGCAGCGTCAGGTTAACTTCTGTAAAATCTATTTTAAATCTAGCATTAGTAAAGCCTCTTTTAGGCATGCGGCGTTGCAAAGGAGTTTGACCACCTTCAAAGTATGGTCCTTTACCGCCTCCGGAACGGGCTTTTTGGCCTTTATGTCCTCTACCGGCAGTCTTTCCTAAGCCTGAACCTATACCCCTGCCCTTGCGTTTGGTTACATGTCGTGAACCTTCTGCAGGCTTTAGCTCATGGAGTTTCACTGAAAACACCTCCTGTTTTAAGCTTCAACTTCTTCAACTTCAACTAAATGGCTAATTGCATTAACCATACCTCTAATAGCAGGTGAATCCTCATGAATAACAAAACTATTAGTTTTCTTAAGGCCGAGGGTTTTTACAACCTTGCGTTGCTGCTCAGGTCTACCTATAACACTTCTAACTAAAGTAACTTTGATTTTATTAGCCATTGTTATCCCCCTAACCCAGAATTTCTTCTACAGTTTTGCCCCTAAGTCTAGCAACATCTTCAGCCTTCTTTAATGAAGCCAAACCTTGTAGAGTAGCTTTTACTATATTTAGTGCAGTATCAGCACCTAATGATTTAGTTAGGATGTTTTTAATTCCAGCTAATTCAACTACTGCCCTTACTGCACCACCGGCTATAACACCGGTACCTTCAGATGCAGGTTTTAATAAAACTTTACCTGCACCAAAACGCCCTACAACTAAGTGAGGAATTGTGGAGTTGATAACGGGTACTTGAATTAAATTTTTCTTAGCGTCTTCTATCCCTTTACGAATAGCCTCAGGCACTTCGTTGGCTTTACCCATACCAACACCAACTCTACCATTTCCGTCTCCGACAACTACTAGGGCACTAAAACTAAAGCGACGTCCACCTTTTACAACTTTAGCAACCCTGTTTATATTAACTACTTTTTCGCTTAAATCCAGCTTGCTAGCATCGATTCTCGCCAATTACCTTTCCCTCCTTCACAATCGATTTAGAAGTCAAGACCGGCTTCTCTGGCCCCTTCGGCGAGAGCTTTTATACGACCATGATAAATATTGCCGCCCCGGTCAAAAACAACTTTCTTAATTCCCTTTTCCAATGCTCTTTGAGCAACTATTTCACCGACTTTTTTTGCAGCCTCTACATTGCCGCCCAATCCTAGATCTAAAGATGAAGCCGCCGCTAGTGTAACGCCAGCTACATCATCAATAACCTGAGCATAAACATTATTCAAGCTTCTATATACACTCAAACGTGGTCTCTCAGGAGTACCAGTAATAGTGTGTCTTAATTTCCAGTGTTTTTTAGCACGGATTTTTTTCTTGGGAGTTTTGGTAATCACTTTTGCATCACTCCTTTCACCGAAAATAAGAGCTTACGCTACTTATTTTTTAGCTCCAGCTTTACCTGCTTTTAGTTTGATTCTTTCGCCTTCATATCTGATGCCTTTCCCTTTATAAGGTTCAGGCTCTCTCACTGCACGAATATTAGCAGCTAATGTCCCAACATCCTCTTTGTTAATCCCTTTGACAACAATTCTGTTAGGAGCCGGAACTTCAATTTCCATGTCTTTACTTGGCTCGAATTCCACAGGATGAGAGTATCCAACCTGCAAAACCAGTTTTTTACCCTGTAATTGTGCTCTGTAACCAACACCAACTAGTTCTAAATTCTTTTGGTATCCTTTTGTCACACCTTCAACCATGTTGTTAACAAGGGTACGAGTTAGTCCATGTAAAGCTTTATGTTTATTACTCTCACTGGGACGATTAACCAAAATAGTACTATCCTCTATAACGATATCCATTTGCAGGTTGCCGAGGTCTCTTGTCAGTTCACCCTTTGGTCCCTTTACAGTAATAACATCGTCTTGTAAATTAACTTGAACTCCGTCAGGGATTATGACGGGAAGCTTACCAATTCTGGACATTTTTACACCTCCCGAGCTTAACTTTTATAATTAATTACCATACATAACAAATAACTTCGCCGCCTAAACCGGTTTTACGAGCTTCTTTATCAGTCATAATGCCCTGAGAAGTGGAGATTATTGCAATTCCTAGTCCGCCAAGCACCCTTGGTGTTTCGTCCTTTTTGGAATAAACTCTTAAACCAGGCTTACTGATACGCTTCAAACCTGTAATAACTCTTTCTTTGTTACTACCATATTTCAGATAGATCCGTATAACTCCTTGTTTTCCATCTTCAATATACTCAAAATCCTTAACAAAACCTTCTTTTTTAAGAATTTCCGCTAAAGACTTCTTAGTTTTGGAAGCAGGAATCTCTACTTTTTCATGCATAACCATATTTGCATTACGAACTCTTGTTAAAAAATCAGCAATCGGATCAGTCATCACCATTTACAACGACCTCCTTCCATTCCATGAGGTTTACCAACTGGATTTTGTGACTCCAGGTAATTGGCCTTTATAAGCAAGTTCCCGGAAACAAATCCGGCACAGACCAAATTTGCGCATATAAGCATGGGGACGTCCACAGACCTTACATCTATTTACTACCCGCACTTGATATTTTGGAGCCCTTCTTACTTTCATCGACGTTTTAGCCACTGTATTACCTCCTTATAATTTTAACTTGCAAACGGCATTCCAAGGAGCTTTAACAGTTCTCTACCCTCTTCGTCTGTTTTAGCGGTAGTTGTAAAAACAACTTCCATACCGCGGATTTTATCAATTTTATCATATTCGATTTCAGGGAATAGTAACTGTTCTTTCAATCCCATACTGTAATTTCCCCGACCATCAAAGGACTTAGGAGAAACTCCTCTAAAGTCACGTACCCTGGGTAAAGCTACATTGATAAGTTTATCAACGAACTCATACATCCGCTCACCCCTAAGGGTTACTTTAACACCAATAGGCATTCCAGCACGTAATTTAAAGGCAGCTATGGATTTCTTCGCTTTTGTAACAACAGGTTTTTGACCAGAAATAGTTGTTAAATCTATTAAAGCAGCATCTAGTGCTTTAGGATTTTGAACAGCTTCTCCTAAACCAATATTAATGATAACCTTTTCTAGCTTAGGAATTTCCATTACGTTTTTAAAATTAAATTTCTGCTGCAAAGCTGGAACTACATCATTAAGATATTTCTCTTTTAATCTAGCCATCCGGTTTTTAGTCTCCTTTCTGCCAGAGTTATTTATCAAAAACTTCTCCGCATTGATGGCAGCTGCGTACCTTATTACCATCTGCCAATTCTTTTTTAGATATTCTTACACCCTCACCACATTTGGAACAATAAGGCATTACATTTGATACATGAATAGCTGCTTCCCTCTCAACAATACCTCCTTGAGGCATCTTTTGCGTAGGACGGGTGTGTTTTTTAATCAAACTAACACCTTCAACTACTACACGCAAATCATCGGGTAAAGCCTGCAATACTTTTCCTCTTTTACCTTTATCTTTGCCGGCAATAACAACAACATTATCACCTTTTTTGACGTGCAATTTTTTTTTCGCCATAATTTTCACCTCCAAAGGCTACATCTTTTAGAGCACTTCAGGAGCAAGAGATATTATTTTCATAAAGTCTTTCTCCCGCAATTCTCTAGCAACTGGCCCAAAGATACGGGTTCCTCTTGGACTTTTATCATCTTTAATGATTACAGCAGCGTTTTCGCTGAAGCGGATATGTGAACCATCGGGTCTTCTTAGGGCATGTGTGGTTCTTACTACAACAGCTTTAACCACTTCACCCTTCTTAACAACGCCCCCTGGTGTTGCTTGTTTAACAGAAGCAATTATAATATCACCAATAGAAGCATACCGACGTTTAGAACCACCCAACACTCGGATGCACAATAGCTCTTTAGCCCCGGTATTGTCACCCACTTTAAGTCTTGTTTCTTGTTGAATCATGCCAGGTTACCTCCTTTCGGCAACAGGTCTATATCTGACTATAGAATAGGTGCCTTTTCTACTACTTCTAACACACGCCATCTTTTAGATTTACTTAAAGGACGTGTTTCCATGATTTTAACTTTATCCCCTACACCACAAGTATTTTCAGCATCATGTGCCATATATTTTTTTGTTAATTTAGTGGCTTTGTTATATAGAGGATGACGGAAATAGTTTTCTACAGCCACAGCAACTGTTTTATCCATTTTGTTACTAACTACTTTTCCGTAAAGGACTTTACGGTTTCCTCTTTCCATCCGTACTAACCTCCTTTAGCTTATATTAGGCCCTTTGCTCCTTTATTTCACGTTCCCGTAAAATAGTTTTTGCACGAGCAATATCCTTCTTGACATCTCTAATCCTCATTGGATTTTCAAGTTGTCCAGTGGCCATTTGGAAACGCAAATTAAAGAGTTCTTCTTTGAGGTTGTCAACCTTGCGTACTAATTCATCAACCGTTAAATCAATAAGCTTATTAGCTTTCATTTGCGTCACCACCCATTTCCTCCCGCTTAATTATTTTGCATTTTACGGGCAATTTATGCATAGCCAAACGAAGAGCTTCACGGGCGATTTCTTCAGACACTCCAGCCAGTTCAAACATCACACGACCTGGCTTTACAACAGCTACCCAGTACTCTGGCGAACCTTTACCAGCACCCATCCGGGTTTCGGCAGGTTTAGCTGTTACAGGTTTATCTGGGAAAATCTTAATCCATACCTTACCACCCCGTTTAATATAACGGGTCATCGCAATACGGGCCGCTTCTATTTGGCGGTTGGTAATCCAAGCTGCTTCTAAGGATTGCAGACCGTATTCACCATAGGAAACAGCATTACCTTTTTGGGCTTTACCCTTCATTGTTCCTCTATGGGGCTTACGATATTTTACTCTCTTTGGAACTAACATTGATTATTGGCCCCCTTCCTTAGGTTGAACCTTCTTAGCCTCAGGAAGAACTTCTCCTTTATAAATCCAAACTTTAACACCAATTTTTCCGTAAGTTGTATCAGCTTCTGCAAAACCATAGTCGATATCAGCTCTTAGGGTATGCAGGGGCACTTTGCCTTCACTGTACCATTCTGTACGGGCAATTTCAGCACCGCCCAAACGACCGGAAACAGCAATTTTAATACCTTCAGCACCCATCCTTAAAGATCTGGAAACTGCTTGTTTTGTAGCTCTTCTAAAAGCAATGCGGCGCACTAATTGTGCTGCTACACCCTCAGCTACTAGCTGAGCCTCAACATCTGGTTTCTTAACTTCTTGGATGTTAATGTTTACCTGCTTTTTGGTCATTTTTTCCAATTCGGTGCGCAAGGACTCTACTTCGGATCCATTACGCCCAATAACAATACCAGGTTTAGCAGTAAAAATAGTAACTTTTACTCTGCTATTGGCAGCTCTTTCGATTACGATATTAGCAATTCCGGAGTGGAATAATTTCGCTTTAATAAACTTACGGAGTTTTAAGTCTTCATGGAGGAGTTCTACATAGTTTCTATCAGCATACCATTTGGCATCCCAATCTTTGATAATACCAATACGCAACCCTTTAGGATTTACCTTTTGACCCACTTAGTTATCCCTCCTTCTTTTCAGAAACTATCACTGTAATATGACTAGTTCTTTTGCGGATGGAATCCGCTTTACCCATTGCTCTAGGTTTAATCCGCTTTAAGCTTGGTCCTTGATCTACATAACAACGACTTACAACCAAAGAGTCAACATCCATTTCATAATTATTCTCTGCATTACTTGCGGCAGATTTTAATACTTTTTCAATCAATTCCGCACCTTTGTTTGGTGTGAATTTCAAAATTGCATATGCATCATAAATACCTTTACCCCTGATAAGATCCATTACCTGACGTGCTTTCCGGGGAGATATTCTGATAAATTTAGCAACTGCTTTAGCTTCCATAACAGGAACCCCCTCTCTGGTTTCTATTTAAGGGATGTAGATCTTTCAGTATGGGATCCATGACCTTTAAAAGTCCTAGTAGGAGCAAATTCCCCTAATTTATGCCCAACCATATCCTCTGTTATATATACAGGAACATGTTTTCGCCCATCATGAACTGCAATGGTATGACCTATCATCTCGGGAAAAATTGTAGAACTGCGTGACCAGGTCTTTAGAACCTTTTTCTCATTTTTTTCATTCATAGCTTCTATTCTTGTCAATAATTTTTTTTCAATATATGGTCCTTTTTTCAATGATCTACCCATGAGGATTGATTAGCCTCCTTTCGCGCAAGATAAATTTTGACTATTTCTTCTTGCGTGGTTTAACAATAAATTTGTCGTTCGTGTTATTCTTCTTGCGGGTTTTACCACCAATCGCAACCTTACCCCAAGGTGTCATAGGCGCTTTCCGCCCAACAGGAGCACGGCCTTCACCACCGCCGTGGGGGTGATCAACAGGGTTCATAACCACACCACGAACTGTAGGTCTCTTGTTTTTCCAACGGGAACGACCAGCTTTACCGATTGTAATATTCTCATGGTCTAAGTTGCCCACCTGACCGATAGTTGCTTTACAGTTTATGTGTACTAAGCGAACCTCACCGGAAGGTAATCTCAAATGAGCATAGTCCCCTTCTTTAGCCATTAGCTGAGCAGCGCCACCAGCTGAGCGGCAAAGTTGACCACCCTTTAATGGTTTTAACTCAATATTATGGATAACTGTACCTACAGGAATATTTTTTAACGGCAGAGCATTACCTACTTTAATATCAGAGTCTGCTCCGGATACAACCATATTCCCAACTTTTAACCCATTAGGTGCAAGGATATATCTTTTTTCACCATCAACATAATGAAGTAAAGCTATCCTTGCTGAACGGTTTGGATCATATTCAATAGTTGCAACCTTAGCTGGAATACCGTCTTTATTCCGTTTGAAATCGATTATACGATAAGATCTTTTATGGCCGCCACCTTGGTGACGCACTGTCAAACGCCCCTGAGCATTTCGGCCGGCTTTATTCTTTAGAGGTTCAACCAATGATTTCTCCGGTTTATCAGTTGTTATTTCTTCAAATGTAGAAACAGTCATCTGACGTCTACCGGGAGAAGTAGGCTTGAACTTTTTGATTGGCATCACAGTTCCCTCCTTCTTGGAAAGTTACTAGTGACAATTTATAAGGTTGAGGTTTCGCTTCGCTAGGTTGAGGTTAAGTAGTAATGCTTTAGCATTACTAAGGTTTAGGTTTCGCTCACTTTGTTTCGCTAGGTTGAGATTGAGAAATACTTTGAGTATCACTTAACCTTAGCCTTAACCTTAACCTTAATTGTTAACTAACCTTAACCTTAACCTCAGCCTTAACCTCGACCCAGCATCTCACTTGTCAGCTAGTTTATAGTCCTTCAATAACTTCAATCTTGTCGCCTTCTTTTAAGGTAACAATAGCTTTTTTCCAGTTAGGTCTTTTTCCTTCATAACGACCCATACGCTTTACCTTGCCTTTAACGACCATTGTTTTAACATCAAGTACTTTTACTTTAAATATTTCTTCAATGGCACTTTTGATGTCTATCTTATTTGCTTTCAAATCTACTTTAAATGTGTATTTATTCTGTTCCATGCAAGCCACAGATCTCTCAGATACAATAGGCTTAACAACGATGTCGCGTGCATTTTTCATTACGCAAACACCTCCTCAACCTTAGCTACTGCTTCTTTAGTCAAAATTAGCTTATCATGCATTAAGATATCATAAACATTTAAACCTGTCGCTCCCAGTGACGTAACCCCCGGAATGTTCCTTGAGGATTTATCAACATTTTCTTCAAGCTCAGCTGTAACAACTAGAGCTTTAGAAGCTTTTAAGGCCTCTAGCACCTTAATCATTTCTTTTGTTTTTGGTTGCTCAAAGCTTAATTCATCTACTACAATTAATTCACCATCTAAGACTTTAGCAGATAATACTGATTTAAGAGCTAACCTTCTTTTCTTTTTAGGAATTGAGTAGCTGAAATCTCTAGGCTTTGGTCCAAAGATTATAGTACCACCCCGCCACAATGGGGAACGGATTGTACCCGCCCGAGCACGTCCTGTGCCTTTTTGTCTCCAAGGCCTGCGTCCACCACCCCTTACTTCTCCCCTTGATTTAGTATTAGAAGTGCCGCGGCGTAAACTGGCTTGCTGCATAACTACAGCTTCATGAACTACACTCTCATTTGGCTCAATTCCAAAAACCTGATCATTCAACTCGATTTCTCCAACCTGAGAGCCTTCTTTATTATATAAAGCTACCTTTGGCATCGTAGTTCCTCCTTTCGTCAAACGGCATTTATGCTTAAACGCTTGCCATTTGTATTACTTAGACTTAACGGAAGCTTTAATTGTTAGTAAAGCTTTTTTTGGACCCGGAACAGCACCTTTGATCAAAAGCAGATTGCGCTCCTTGTCAACTTTTACAATTTGCAGGTTTTGTACAGTAATCTTGTCATTACCCATGCGACCAGGCAACTTACGGCCTTTAAAAACTCTGTTTGGACCTAAAGCACCTAGCGAACCAGTACGACGATGATATTTAGAACCGTGAGCCATGGGCCCTCTGCTAAAGTTGTGTCTCTTAATAGCTCCAGCGAAGCCTTTACCTTTGCTGATACCCGAAACATCAACCTGTTCACCAGCTTCAAACACATCAACACCAATTTCTTGGCCAACCTTATACTCACTTGCATTATTCAGCCGGAATTCTCTCAAAAATCTTAATGGCTTAACTTGCGCCTTAGTGAAATGCCCTTTTAACGGTTTAATAACCCGGGATTCCTTTTGTGCGCCAAATCCAACCTGGATAGCCTCATACCCATCAGTTTTAGCAGTCTTAGTTTGAATTACTACACATGGTCCTGCCTGAATTACTGAAACCGGTACAGCTTTACCTTCTTCATTAAAGATTTGAGTCATACCAATTTTTCTTCCTAATAAAGCTTTCATCTTTTTTTGCCACCTCCTACCGGATTAGATGTTTGATATCCACTAAAGCTTAATTTCGATATCTACACCAGCGGGTAGATCCAATCTCATCAATGAGTCCACTGTCTTTGCAGTAGGCTCTAAAATATCGATCAACCGCTTATGAGTACGCATCTCAAACTGTTCTCTGGAGTCTTTGTTAACGTGGGGTGACCTTAAAATAGTAAAAATATTCTTCTCCGTAGGAAGAGGAATAGGTCCCGAAACGTTAGCCCCCGTCTTCTTTGCAGTCTCCACAATTTTTTCAGCAGACTGATCCAGAATTTTGTGATCAAAAGCCTTTAAGCGAATTCTTATCTTTTGCTTTGCCATAAAGATTCCCTCCTTTGCGCCCGAATTAAAATACGGACATTCTCAGCAAAAATTTCCTAGTCCACGGTGTCTGGCGTGTCACCATGGTAGCAACCTCCTGCCTCATCGCATGTCATGCACACTTTTACAATTATAGCACAGTGCTTGAAATTACGCTAGAAAAAAATTTATTTTATTCTAGGTATTTTTGTCTACTATTGTCTATCGTCTTGCCTGGATAACAGATACAGGGGCGAGGTAATCTCGCCCACTGATTCTTAAGTGTATAAGTGTGATTAGCGTGTAAGTGTTTAAGATTATTCTGTAGCACTGTAGCACTTTCGCACTGTCATGCAGACTAACTTGTTAGCCATCACACTGACCCAATATATTGCTTAGAAGAAATTAGTCTGCACGGATTGCCGATACTACTCCTGCGCCAACAGTTCTTCCACCTTCACGAATAGCGAAGCGTAAGCCTTCTTCCATTGCGATTGGAGTGATTAATTCGATATCCATCTTAATGTTATCACCAGGCATTACCATTTCAATTCCTTCTGGGAGTTGAGCTACGCCTGTTACGTCTGTTGTACGGAAGTAAAACTGTGGACGATATCCATTAAAGAACGGAGTATGACGGCCACCTTCTTCTTTTGTTAATACATAAACTTCCGCATAAAATTTAGTGTGTGGTTTGATGGAACCTGGCTTTGCTAATACTTGGCCACGCTCAATCTCTTTTCTATCTACACCACGCAGCAATGCACCGATGTTGTCCCCCGCTTCTGCTCTATCTAGAAGCTTACGGAACATTTCTACTCCTGTACATACTGTTTTACGAGTTGCTTCAGTCATACCTACGATTTCTAATTCTTCGCCAACCTTGACTGTTCCACGTTCTACACGGCCTGTAGCAACTGTTCCACGACCTGTAATACTGAAAACGTCCTCTACCGGCATTAAGAATGGTTTGTCTACTGCACGCTCAGGTGTCGGAATGAATTCATCTACTGCTTTCATTAATTCATGAATTTTTTCTGCCCAAGGACCTGTTGGGTCTTCTAAGGCTTTTAGTCCGGAACCTCTAATTACTGGAATGTCATCACCTGGGAATTCATACATACTTAACAATTCCCTTACTTCTAGTTCTACTAATTCTAATAATTCTTCGTCATCTACCATATCGGATTTATTTAACCATACTACGATATGTGGCACACCTACTTGGCGAGCTAAAAGAATGTGCTCACGGGTCTGAGGCATAGGGCCATCAGCTGCACTTACTACTAAAATTGCTCCATCCATTTGCGCTGCACCTGTAATCATGTTTTTAACATAGTCAGCGTGACCTGGGCAGTCAACGTGGGCATAGTGACGATTGGCAGTTTCATACTCAACGTGAGCTGTGTTGATTGTGATCCCACGAGCTTTTTCTTCTGGTGCTTTATCGATCTCATCAAACTTTGTTGCTTTTGCATTCCCTGTTAAGGATAATACAGATGTAATAGCTGCTGTTGTAGTTGTTTTACCATGGTCAACGTGACCGATTGTTCCAATATTTACGTGGGGCTTGTTTCTTTCAAATTTTGCTTTTCCCATCTTTAATTTCCTCCTTAATATTTAATAAGTCAATATTTTGGGTATAGGTTAAGGTTTCGCTCACTTTGGTTCGCTAGGCTAAGGTTGAGAAGATGCCTTGAAAACTCACTTAACCTTAACCTTAACCTGACCTGTAAATTACTCAAGAGCTAACCTCGACCAATAAGTTTTGACCAAAAAGCAAAAGATTATCTTCCTTGCCTTTTAGCAACAATTTCTTCAGCAATACTCTTTGGAACTTCGTCAAAATGATTGAAATGCATAGTATAAATTCCACGACCTTGGGTTTTGGAACGCAGGTCTGTTGCATATCCAAACATTGAGGACAGAGGTACAAAACCCCTAATCACCTGGGTATTAGCCCTTGGCTCCATGCCTTCTATACGACCCCGGCGAGAATTTAGGTCACCAATAACATCGCCCATATATTCTTCCGGTACAACTACTTCAACTTTCATTACAGGTTCTAAGATAACTGGTTCTGCTTTAATTCCCGCACTTTTAAATGCCATGGAACCAGCAACCTTAAAGGCTATTTCAGAGGAGTCAACCTCATGGTAAGAGCCATCAACCAAGGTAGCTTTAATATCAACAACAGAATAGCCGGCTAAGATACCATTTTGCAAAGATTCTCTAATACCTGCATCAACAGGTGCAACATATTCTTTGGGAACTACACCACCAACGATTTTACTTTCAAATTGATAACCAGAACCTGGCTCTAAAGGCTCAAAGACCACGACACAATGCCCATATTGACCTCTACCACCAGACTGCCGTACAAACTTACCCTCAGCTTTAACAGTCTTACGGATAGTTTCTTTATAAGCAACCTGAGGTTTACCTACTTTTGCATCAACCTTGAATTCGCGCAGCATACGGTCTGTTATGATTTCTAAGTGAAGTTCTCCCATACCAGCAATCAAAGTTTGACCGGTTTCTGCATCAGTATAAGTTTTAAAAGTGGGATCTTCCTCAGCCAGTTTTGATAAAGCAACACCCATTTTTTCCTGATCCGCCTTAGTACTAGGTTCAATTGCCACTTTTATAACAGGTTCAGGGAATACCATTGATTCCAAGATAATTGTATCCTCTTCTATACAAAGGGTATCGCCAGTCGTAGTATCCTTAAAACCTATAGCTGCTGCAATATCACCGGCATAGACTATATCAACTTCTTCTCTATGGTTTGCATGCATCTGCAGAATACGACCTAGTCGTTCCCTTTTACCTTTTGTTGAATTATATACATAAGATCCGGCTTTCATAGTACCAGAATAAACACGGAAAAATGTCAGTCTTCCAACATATGGATCAGTCATGATTTTAAAGGCTAATGCACTAAATGGTTCCTTATCATCAGCCTTACGGAAAGCCTCCTCATCGGAGTCAGGCAGCATACCATGAATAGGCGGTATGTCTAAAGGTGATGGACAGTATTCAACAACCGCATCTAATAATAGATGGACACCTTTATTTTTAAAGGCAGAACCGCAAACAACAGGAATAACCTTAACATCAATTGTTGCTTTACGTAGTGCTGTCCTGATTTCTCCCTCAGTGAGCTCTTCGCCCTCTAAGTATCTCATCATCAGGTCTTCGTCACTTTCAGCTATAGCTTCCAGCAGTTTTTCCCGATATTTTCCGGCTACATCAACCAATTCCTCAGGTATATCCTCTTCATCACCTAGTTTACCTAAATCATCTTTATAGTAAAATGCCTTGTATTTAACTAGATCCACAATGCCCTTAAACTCATCCTCACAACCAATAGGTAATTGGATAGGCACAGCATTTGCACCTAATTTTTCTTGTATCTGACCGACAACATTCAAAAAGTCAGCGCCCACTCTATCCATTTTATTGACGAAGGCTATTCTAGGAACACCATATTTGTCAGCCTGACGCCACACTGTTTCGGATTGAGGTTCTACACCACCTACAGCACAAAAAACAGCTACAGCACTATCTAAAACCCTTAAAGACCGTTCTACCTCTACTGTGAAATCCACGTGCCCTGGCGTATCAATAATGTTTATACGATTTCCCTTCCATTGGGCAGTAGTAGCAGCAGAGGTAATAGTAATACCCCGCTCCTGCTCTTGCACCATCCAGTCCATGGTTGCAGCACCATCATGCACCTCACCTATCTTATGCACACGACCAGTGTAAAAAAGAATACGCTCAGTGGTAGTAGTTTTACCGGCATCAATGTGAGCCATTATACCTATATTTCTTGTTTTATCTAATGGAAAAGCGCGAGCCACGTTCAAGTCCTCCTTCAGCCTGTGTTGGCCACATAATCTTTAGGGTTACCCCAGTGAACAACTACCCTATATTATATTACCAACGATAATGGGCAAAAGCTTTGTTGGCTTCAGCCATCTTATGGGTATCTTCCCGTTTTTTAACTGAACCACCAGCATTATTAGCTGCATCCATTAATTCTCCAGCCAATCTTTTATCCATGGTCTTTTCTCCCCGCTTACGGGTATAAGTTACTAACCAACGGACAGCTAAGGTCTGACGGCGGTCAGATCTAACTTCAATGGGAACTTGATAGTTTGCCCCACCCACCCTGCGAGCTTTAACTTCTAAAACAGGCATGATATTTTTCATGGCTTCCTCAAAAACCTCTAAGGGTTCCTTACCTGTTTTTTCACGAATAATATCGAAAGCACCATATACAGCCTTTTCAGCTGTTCCTTTTTTGCCATCAAGCATAATTTGGTTAATTAATTTCGTCACTTTTTTACTATTATATATTGGATCAGGCAATACTTCCCTTTTAGCAATTTCACCTTTTCTGGGCAATAGTCTCCCCCCTTTTCATTCATTATTTTTTACTTTGCTTTGGACGTTTTGTGCCGTACTTAGAACGACTTTGATTACGATTTTGTACACCGGCAGCATCTAAAGTACCACGAACTAAATGATAACGAACACCAGGTAAGTCCTTAACACGACCACCTCTTACAAGTACCACGGAGTGTTCTTGTAAATTGTGTCCAATACCAGGAATATATGCGGTAACTTCAATACCATTTGTCAACCTAACCCTCGCCACTTTACGTAAAGCGGAGTTTGGTTTCTTAGGTGTAGTTGTATAAACTCTAGTACACACTCCTCTTTTTTGTGGGTTTTCCTTTAAAGCAGGAGCGGTAGATTTCTTTTTCATAACACTTCTACCTTTTCTAACTAATTGACTGATTGTTGGCATCCCCTACACCTCCTTCCTGACTCATCTTTGATGTTTTAAAAAATAGCTGGGAGTCGAGACTATAGTTAGCCTCGACCCACTAACTTTAATTACCTGTAAATTTTACTTTTGGATTAGAATTGCAGCAGTTGCTGCACCTACTTCAATACCAAAAGCTTTACCTAGCTCTCTCATGGAAGGAACCTTAATTATCTGGACACCTTTTTCTTTAGCCAGAGTCTCTAAAGGTTCTGTAACACGGTTTTCAGCATCCTTAGCAATATATAAAACAGCTGCTTCATTTTTTTGCAAAGCTTTGGTGGTTTGTTTGATGCCTATTACCTTGGGTACATTCCTCAATTCATCAACCGCCACTTAACTCCCCCCATAATACACACACTTGAACATTTTATCACCACATATATTTACTGTCAAGATTGAGGTTCTGATTCAAATTCTGGTAAGTTTTGTTCATTAGGTATAACTCTAAGGTTCCTGTATCTGCTCATCCCTGTACCAGCAGGAATCAGCTTACCAATAATTACGTTTTCTTTTAAGCCAAGTAGTGGGTCCGTTTTACCTTTAATTGCTGCATCAGTTAAAACTCTGGTAGTTTCTTGGAATGATGCTGCTGATAAGAATGAGTCGGTAGCCAAGGAGGCCTTGGTAATACCCAACAATACCGGCTTAGCAGTTGCGGCTTCCGCCCCTAAAGCCTGTATACGATTATTCTCATCCTCGAAATCGAAAATATCCACTAATCCGCCCGGTAAAAGATCTGTATCACCAGGTTCCTCAACTTTAACTTTTCTAAGCATTTGTCGTACCATAACCTCAATATGCTTATCATTAATATCAACACCCTGCAAACGGTAAACCTTCTGTACTTCCTGCAAAAGATATGATTGAACACCTCTAATACCTCTAATCCGCAGGAGGTCATGGGGGTTAACAGAGCCTTCAGTGAGTTCAGTACCGGGTACAACCCGCTGTCCGTCCAGAACCCTAATTCTCGAACCATATGGAACGGGATAACTCTTAGTTTCACCATCGGTAGGTGTAACTTCAATTTCTTTACGGCTTTTTATCTCATTAATTCTAACTATACCGTCAGTTTCAGCGACAATTGCCTGACCTTTAGGCTTTCTAGCCTCAAATAGTTCTTCAACCCGGGGCAAGCCCTGGGTAATATCGTCACCCGCTACACCACCGGTATGAAAGGTACGCATTGTTAACTGAGTACCAGGTTCACCAATGGATTGGGCAGCTATAATACCTACCGCCTCACCTATGTCAACATGGTGACCAGTAGCTAGATTGCGACCATAGCATTTGCGGCAAACACCATAACGGGTTTTACAGGTTAATGCTGTCCTTATTTCTATCTGTTGCAGCCCTGTACTAATGATATATTCGGACATGTCGTCAGTAATTATCTCATCAGCTTTTACTAAAACTTCGCCAGTCTCCGGATGGAGAATATCCTTAGCTGCGAATCTGCCAGCAATTCTTTCTTCCAAAGGTTCAATTGTTTCATTACCGTTTTTAACATCATCTACTACTATGCCATCTACAGTTCCACAGTCATCTTCCCGTATTATTACATCCTGAGCAACATCAACCAAACGACGGGTCAAATACCCGGAATCAGCAGTACGTAAAGCAGTATCGGCTAGACCCTTACGAGCACCGTGGGTGGAGATAAAATACTCCAAAACTGTCAAGCCTTCTCTAAAGTTAGCCTTAATAGGTAATTCGATGGTTCTCCCCGATGGGTCAGCCATCAGTCCCCGCATACCGGCCAGCTGACGAATCTGCTGGATATTACCCCGAGCTCCTGAGGTAGCCATCATGTAGATGTTATTAAAATGATCTAATGATTCTAATAAGGCTTTAGTTACTGCATCCGTAGATTTATTCCAAACATCAATTATTAATTGGTAACGTTCCTCTCCGGTAATTAAACCCCTTCTAAACTTCTGCTCGATAGATTCAACTCTACCATCGGATTCCTTTATAATCTCTGTTTTTTCATCGGGCACAATAATATCACTAAGGCCAACGGTAATGCCTGCTTTAGTAGAATAAGTAAACCCAAGTTTTTTTATACCGTCAAGCATTTCAGCAGTAGCGCTTGAGCCTAATTTCCTAAAACATTTGGCAACAATTTTACCTAGCACTTTTTTTGTTACAACTTCATTAATATAACCAACCCCTGAAGGAATAACCCCATTAAAGATTACTCTGCCTACAGTTGTTTCTAAACGGCCAACACCCTCACGGCGCACCTTGACTTTGGCATGAATATCAACATTATTTGTATTATAAGCCAACATTACTTCATTATAGTCTTTAAATATTTTCCCTTCCCCTAAAACCCCGTCTTTCTCAACTGTTAGATAATAAGAACCCAAGACCATATCCTGTGTTGGCGTACAAACGGGATGACCATCTTTAGGGTTTAAGATATTATGGGAAGAAAGCATTAAAATTCTAGCTTCCGCTTGGGCTTCTGCAGAAAGGGGCACGTGTACAGCCATCTGATCACCATCAAAGTCAGCATTATAAGCCGTACAAACAAGGGGATGTATCTGCAGTGCTCTGCCTTCAACTAAAACCGGCTCAAAAGCCTGAATCCCTAATCTATGCAGGGTAGGTGCCCGGTTTAAGAGTACAGGATGTTCTTTAATGACCTCTTCTAAGACATCCCAAACCTCGGTTTTAACCCTTTCAACCATCCTCTTAGCACTTTTTATATTATGGGCATGACCATCATTTACCAATCTTTTCATTACAAAGGGTTTAAAAAGCTCCAAAGCCATTTCCTTAGGAAGTCCACATTGATGCATCTTCAAATCAGGACCTACCACAATAACCGAACGACCGGAATAATCAACCCTTTTACCCAATAAATTCTGCCGAAAACGACCTTGTTTACCTTTAAGCATATCACTCAAGGATTTTAATGGTCTGTTGCCAGGTCCAGTAACAGGGCGACCCCTGCGTCCATTGTCAATAAGAGCATCTACCGCTTCCTGCAACATCCGTTTTTCATTGCGAACGATAATATCAGGTGCACCTAAATCCAAAAGCCTTTTTAGTCGGTTATTCCTGTTTATTACTCTGCGGTACAGGTCATTTAAGTCCGAAGTGGCAAATCGCCCACCATCAAGTTGAACCATCGGTCTTAATTCCGGAGGAATCACGGGCAGTACGTCCATTACCATCCATGTAGGATTATTACCAGACTTTTTCAGTGCTTCAACTACCTCTAAGCGGCGAATTGCCCTGATTTTCCTCTGGCCCGTTGTATCTCGGATTTCCTGTCGCAGTTCTAGATAGTGGGCTTCTAAGTCTATTTCAGCCAAGAGCTTTTGGATAGACTCAGCACCGATATCTGCTTCAAACCTGGCTCCATATTTTTCCTTATATTCTCGGTATTCTGTTTCTGTCAACAATTGTTTTTTCATTAAAGGAGTGTCCCCTGGATTAATGACTATATAGGAGACAAAGTATATTACCTTTTCCAAAGACCTCGGTGACATATCCAGTAATAGTCCCATACGACTGGGAATACCTTTAAAATACCAAATGTGTGAACAGGGGGCAGCTAGCTCAATATGTCCTAACCTTTCCCTTCTAACCTTCGAGCGAGTAACTTCAACACCACATCGGTCACAAATTATACCTTTGTATCGGACCCTCTTATATTTTCCACAGTGGCACTCCCAGTCCCGGGTTGGACCAAATATCTTTTCACAAAACAACCCTTCCCGTTCTGGTTTTAAAGTCCGATAATTAATTGTCTCCGGTTTTTTCACTTCTCCGCTGGACCAGGCACGGATCAGTTCCGGAGAGGCCAAGCCAATCCGCATTCGATCAAAGTTATTAACATCTAACAAGGGCCTCGCTCCCTTCCCTGAATCATTATTTCTTAATCAAGGGCATCTTCATCTTCTTCATCTAAATCAATATTCATATCTTCGAAATCTACATCTTCCTCATCGTCCCCAATATCTTCACCAACAACTAGATTGCCGTCAGCTATTATTGCTCTTTCCTTCTCTTCTTCACTGGGAATATCTAAGCCTAACTCTTTGGCGGTCTCTGCAATGTCATCTTCAGCTTCTTGGATTTCAATTTCCTCATCATCTTCAGATAATATTTTCACATCTAAGCATAAGCTCTGTAATTCCTTGATCAATACCTTAAAGGACTCAGGCACACCCGGCTCTGGGACATTTTCACCCTTGACTATAGCCTCATAAGTTTTCACCCGGCCAACAACATCATCGGATTTGACAGTAAGTATTTCCTGGAGTGTATAGGCTGCCCCATAGGCCTCTAGAGCCCAAACCTCCATCTCACCAAATCGCTGACCACCAAATTGAGCTTTACCGCCTAATGGTTGCTGAGTAACCAGAGAATATGGACCTGTAGACCGCGCATGTATTTTATCATCGACCAAGTGAGCCAATTTAAGAACATACATATATCCAACCGTTACCTGGTTATCCATAGCTTCACCAGTACGACCGTCCCTCAGAGTAAACTTACCACTTTTGTCAAAGCCAGCTTTTTCTAGCATTTCCATAATATCGTTTTCTGAAGCACCGTCAAATACAGGGACAGACATATGAATCCCCAAGGCCTTGGCGGCCATACCCAAATGGGTCTCCATGACTTGCCCGATGTTCATCCTTGAAGGAACACCCAACGGGTTAAGTACTATCTCAACAGGAGTTCCATCGGGAAGGAAAGGCATATCTTCCTCCGCCATAATACGGGAAACAACCCCCTTGTTACCATGACGACCTGCCATTTTATCCCCTTCGGAAATCTTTCTTTTTTGTGCAATATAGACACGAACAATCTGATTCACTCCAGGAGCAAGTTCATCGCCATTTTCTCTAGAGAATACTTTTACATCAACAATTTTCCCGGCCTCACCGTGGGGAACCCTTAATGATGTATCCCTAACTTCTCTGGCTTTTTCTCCAAATATGGCCCTTAGTAGTCTTTCTTCCGCCGTAAGCTCTGTCTCGCCTTTCGGTGTTACTTTACCTACGAGAATATCTCCAGGCCGAACCTCCGCACCTACCCGGATAATACCCCTATCATCTAAATTTTTGAGAACATCTTCGCCAACATTGGGAATATCTCGGGTTATTTCTTCAGGGCCTAATTTAGTATCCCTAGCATCACACTCATATTCTTCAATGTGAATAGAGGTATAGTAATCCTCTTTCACCAGTTTTTTGCTTAATAAAATAGCATCCTCATAGTTATATCCTTCCCAAGTCATAAAGGCAACCAGAACATTACGCCCTAAGGCTAATTCACCTTTATCAGTGGAAGGACCATCAGCTAGAAGATCACCTTTTTCAACCCGTTGCCCACTTCTTACGAGAGGCTTTTGGTTGATACAGGTTCCTTGGTTTGATCTATCAAACTTTGTTAATTTGTAGTTATCTGTTTTCCCTTGGTCATTATTGATAACAATTTCATTTGCTGTAACCTTTTGAACAGAACCGGATTCTTTAGCAATTACCATTACCCCGGAGTCGTAAGCAGCTTTAAACTCCATCCCTGTACCAACTAATGGAGCATCGGTCCGTAAAAGTGGGACTGCCTGACGCTGCATGTTTGCACCCATTAATGCTCGGTTAGCATCATCATGCTCCAAAAATGGAATCATAGCGGTAGCTATGGATACAACCTGCTTAGGGGACACATCCATATAGTCTACCCTGTGGGCATCAACAAAGATGATTTCATGGCCATGGCGAGCATTAACCTTTTTATTGATAAAACGCCCTTCTTCATCCAAAGGAGCATTAGCCTGGGCAACGGCATAATTATCCTCTTCATCTGCAGTTAAATACTCTATTTCTTCGGTAACTTTTCCTTCTTCCTTATTAACCTTCCGATAAGGAGTCTCAATAAACCCAAATTCATTAATCCGGGCAAAGGTACTTAAGGAACTGATTAACCCGATGTTGGGGCCTTCCGGAGTCTCAATAGGACACATCCGTCCATAGTGAGAATGGTGTACATCACGAACTTCAAAGCCTGCCCGTTCTCTGCTTAATCCACCGGGACCCAAGGCACTAAGCCTTCTTTTATGAGTCAGCTCTGCCAAAGGGTTAGTTTGGTCCATAAACTGTGATAATTGGCTGGAACCAAAAAATTCTTTAATGGCTGCTACTACAGGACGAATATTGATTAATACTTGAGGAGTAATTACATCCACATCCTGAATAGTCATCCTCTCCCGTACAACTCTTTCCATCCTAGAAAGACCAATACGAAATTGGTTTTGCAACAGTTCGCCCACAGAACGCAATCGACGATTGCCTAAATGGTCAATATCATCTGGACGACCTTCTTCTTTGACAAGCTTTATTAAATATTTTATGGAAGCAACAATATCTTCCTTAGTAATATGCTTGATTTCTTTATCAATTTGAAGTTTCAGTTTTTTATTTAGTTTATAACGACCAACTTTAGCTAAATCATATCTTTTGGGATCAAAAAATAAGGTTGACAATAAAGACCGAGCACTATCAACTGTGGGTGGTTCTCCTGGCCTTAGTCTCTTATATATATCAACTAATGCCTCTCCCTCACTTTCAGTATGGTCTCTTTCTAAAGTCATCCTAATTCTGTCATCACTATCAAAGAGTTCTAAAATTTGACCATTGCTACCATATCCTAATGCCCGTAATAACACTGTTGCCGGCAATTTCCTAGTCCTATCAATACGGACAAATATATTTTCGTTGACATCTGTCTCAAACTCCAGCCAAGCACCTCTATTGGGAATAAGTGTGGCATTGTAAAGTCTTTTGCCACTGGTGTCTATAGTTTCCGAATAGTATGCACCAGGAGAACGAACCAGTTGGCTGACAATAACCCTTTCGGCACCGTTTATTATAAACGTGCCTTTATTTGTCATCAACGGAAAATCCCCCATGAAAACTTCTTGCTCTTTAACCTCACCGGTTTCTTTATTAATTAGTCTTACTTTTAAACGCAAGGGGGCAGCATATGTAACATCTCTTTCTTTACATTCATCCACATGATATTTGGGTTCCCCCAGAGTATAATCAACAAACTCTAGAATTAAATTTCCAGTGAAATCCTGAATGGGGGATATATCATGAAACATCTCCCTTAAACCTTCTTCAAGAAACCACTGATAAGAGTTTTGTTGAATTTCTATTAAGTTAGGCATTTCCATAACCTCTTGGATCTGCGCAAAACTATGCCTTTGTCTAAGCGCACGAGTCGGATTGACCAATTACTCTCACCCCTTAGCATTATTTAACGACAATATGCAATATAAAAGCAAGGCAGTGACCTCACTTATTAAATAAAGAAAATTACCTTAACTATTTTTGCCATTATTCAACTAGTATATTCTTATTACAAATCCATTTGCCAAAGATTAACATGAAATCGCATTCTATAATGCTAGCACAACGATTTTGGAAAGTCAAGGGAGTATTTCGGGAACGTTATTGCGTGGGCTCGTGAGCGCGTGGGCACGAAAAACCGTAGAGGTACGTATTTCACTTCTGCATCTAAATTCTTCATCATACAGTTTCCGAAGCAAACGGGCAACAATGCTACATTTATTACATAATTTTATGACGCGCTCACGTGCCCACGAGAAGGCGAATTGACGTTAAAAAACACCCTTTCGGGTGTTTTTTAACTACTTAATTGTTACAGCTGCGCCAGCTTCTTCAAGTTTTTTCTTAACTTCTTCAGCTTCTGCTTTTTCAACTTTTTCTTTAACTGGTTTAGGCGCTCCATCAACTAGGTCTTTAGCTTCTTTTAAGCCTAAACCAGTTAATTCACGAACCACTTTGATTACGTTGATTTTTTTCTCGCCGGCAGCAGTTAATATTACATCAAATTCAGTTTGCTCTTCAACAGCTTCAGCAACAGGAGCTGCGCCCACAGCTGCAACAGCAACAGGAGCAGCGGCACTTACACCAAATTCTTCTTCAAAAGCTTTAACTAATTCGGATAATTCTAATACAGAAAGACCTTTTACTAATTCAATAATTTCATTTACTTTAGACATTTATTTTTCCTCCTTATTATATACAACTAGTTTATTTTTTTGTTAGGCACTCTTTCTTACGCTTGTGATTCTTTGAGTTTTCTGACTTCTTCTAGAGCATAACCCAGTTTTCTGATAGGTCCTTGAAGCACATTGACCAGACCTACGATTGGAGCTTGGAAAACAGAAGCGACTTGAGCTAGCAGAACTTCCCTTGGAGGAAGGTCAGCCAGAGCTTTTACCTGTTCAAACCCAATAACCTGGCCTTCTAAGATACCGCCCTTAATTTCCAGGTTTTTATGGTCTTTTGCAAACTTGGAAAGTATTTGTGCTGGCGAAACTGCATCCGCTAAACCAAAGGCTACGGCAGTAGGTCCTTGGAAGTATTCCTCTGTACCTGCAATGCCCGCTTCCTTAGCAGCGATTTTTAAAAGAGTATTTTTTACTACTCTATAATCTACACCTGCTTCTCTTAGTTTGCTTCTTAATTCGGTAACTTCAGCAACATTAAGACCGCGGTAATCAGTAATAACTACAGATTTTGAATCATTAAATTTTTCAACCATCTCTACAACTATCTGTTTTTTAGTTTCGGGACTATCCAATAGTGTACACCTCCATTCTTATTTTGGGTTAAAAATGTGATTGGTCTATGGTCTATAGTCGTTAGTCTATAGTATAGTGCCTTTACAATAAGCTATTGACCATTAGCTATCGACTAAACTAAAATTGCCCCCGCTGACAATACGGAGGCAAGAAAACTTCAGGAATATTTTCCTAAAATTAGCCTCGGCAGGAAATTAAGCCAATAACGGCACCTACTGTCTACAGCGAAATATTATATTTTATTTACATCACTTAATATATATAATGTTTAATAATTTGTCAACTTTCACTGATAAACTATTCCACCAGCTCTTAGGATACCTTTGTTGTATTAACTTTTACACCAGGTCCCATAGTGGATGAAACAGTAATGCTTCTCAAATACTGACCTTTAGAACTGGCTGGTTTAGCTTTAACAAGAACATCTATTATTGTCTGAAAGTTTTCCTGGAGTTTTTCTACATCAAAGGAAGCTTTACCGATAGGAACATGGATAATACTTGTTTTGTCTATCCTATACTCAATTTTACCGGCTTTAACCTCATTAACAGCTCTTTCAACATCAAAAGTAACAGTTCCGGTTTTGGGGTTAGGCATTAATCCTTTAGGACCTAATATCCGGCCTAATTTTCCAACTGTGCCCATCATATCAGGAGTTGCAATAGCAACATCAAAACCAAACCATCCACCTTGGATTTTTTCCAGCATATCTTCAGCGCCTACAAAATCAGCACCTGCAGCCTCTGCTTCTTTAGCTTTTTCACCTTTGGCAAAGACTAAGACACTGCGGGTCTTACCGGTGCCGTGAGGCAATACAACAGCACCACGGATCTGTTGATCAGCATGACGGGGATCCACACCCAATTTCACTGCAACTTCAATTGTTTCATCAAATTTAGCTTTAGCCATTGTTTTCGCCAATTCTAGAGCCTGCTGCGGTTCATAAACTGTCTGTTTTTCATATGTTTTTATAGAATCCAGGTAATTTTTACCATGTTTTGGCACCTTACATTCCTCCTTGTGGTATTTGCGGAAAAATCCTCCCACTTAATCTTAGGTTAAGGTTAAGATTTTTTCTCAGCCTTAGCCTTAGCCTTAACCTGTCCCCCGTTAGGGACCTATCCTTCTACGATTTCGATACCCATACTGCGGGCGGTACCTTCTATCATTCTCATAGCGGCTTCAACCGAAGCTGCATTTAAGTCCTTCATCTTTTCTTCAGCTATTTGGCGAACCTTAGATATAGGAACCTTGGCAACCTTTTTACGGTTTGGTTCACCAGAAGCTCTTTCAATACCTGCAGCTTTTTTCAAAAGTACAGCGGCGGGGGGCGTTTTGGTGATAAATGTAAACGACCTGTCCGCAAAAACTGTAATTTCAACAGGAATAATTAAACCTATCTGGTTTTTTGTTCTCTCATTAAATTCTTTACAAAAACCCATAATGTTAACACCATGCTGACCTAATGCAGGTCCTACTGGTGGTGCAGGATTTGCTTTACCTGCATTTACCTGCAACTTTATAAAACCAATTACTTTTTTTGCCATTTAGGGTACACCTCCTTAGACAAGTTGTGGTATAGCGGGGTTTAACCCTCCCACTAAAACAAAACAAAATTATACTTTATACTTTAGCTACCTGTGTGAATTCAAGTTCAACAGGTGTCTCACGACCAAACATAGAAAGGAGAACTTTGACTTTACCTTTATCGGGATATATTTCCCCAATTATCCCCAAGAAGTTTTCAAAGGGACCGGAGTTAACCCGAATATTTTCCCCTACGTTTAAATCAATCCTAGCTTTAGGATCTTCTACTCCCATTTGTTTCAAGAGGTTTTTCACCTCTGAATCATGTAAAGGTACCGGTTTTGAACCCGTACCAACAAAACCAGTAACTCCTGTGGTATTTCTAACTACATACCAAGAGTCATCTGTCATTTTCATTTCTACTAATACATATCCCGGGAATACTTTGCGTTTGACAATCTTCTTTTTTCCATTTTTAATTTCCATTTCATCTTCCATGGGGACTAATATGCGAAAAATTTTATCACCCATGTTCATCGACTCAACTCGTTTTTCCAAATTAGCTTTAACTTTGTTTTCGTATCCCGAATACGTATGAATAACATACCACTTTTTATCCATAACACAAGGGCCCTATCACCAGGACCCCCACCCCCTCAACAAACCAATTCTTAGATTATTAACTCCAAGACAAAGCTAAGGGCGGAATCAACAACCCAGATCATTGCAGATACTATAACAACCGTAACCAAAACAACGGAAGTATAAGTAATTAACTCTGATTTATTTGGCCAATGTACTTTTTTTAGCTCATTTAATGAGCCTTTAGTATATTTTTTTAGTCTTTCCATTAGGCCCGGTTTTTTTTCAGCTTGTCTCACACTCATTTTCTCCACTTCCCTAACTACTTAGTTTCTTTATGAACAGTATGGGTTTTGCAAAATGGGCAGTATTTCTTAAGCTCAATTCTATCCGGGTTGTTTTTCTTGTTCTTGTTAGTACTATAATTACGGCGTTTACACTCAGTACACGCTATTGTAATACCTAAACGCACTGGCGCCACCTCCTAGTCGAATCTTACTAGATTACTATTATTTAATCAGTACCTTATCTACTTTAGCACACCGGTTGCAGATGTGTCAACTGCAAATTAGCCGTTAGTTACTATGTACTGATGGTCTATGGTCTATTGATAGAATTACTAAGTTATAATTAAATGTATTTTTGCCAATCGCCGGCTGAATTAGTCAAAAGCTAGCATAACATTATGCTTTTCATTGTAAATGTAATGCTTTATCATATTTCCTCTATTTTTCTAAGTTATTCTACATAATTTTAAAAAACCTGTCAATTAGATAAGGGTGAATCATGACAGCATGACGTAATGCCGACTCGAAGACGTCACGCTAGCCATCTAAATCACCCTATACTAAAAAAAGAGCAAGATGTGATTACTCATCTTGCTCTTTTTTATGGTGGCGGCGCAGGGATTTGAACCCCGGACACTGCGGGTATGAACCGCATGCTCTAGCCAACTGAGCTACGCCGCCATATATTTTATTAATCGCCTCAACTTGAGCTGGAGCCCATAACCGGGATTGAACCGGTGAACCTCCGCCTTACCAAGGCGACGCTCTACCAACTGAGCTATATGGGCAAAATGGTTGCGGGAGAAGGATTTGAACCTTCGACCTTCGGGTTATGAGCCCGACGAGCTGCCAGCTGCTCCATCCCGCGCTAATCTGAAATCAGTCGTCAGAAATCGGATATCAGAATTTAAACCATAATTTATCTTTTTTTCCGACCTCCGACCTCCGACCTCCGACTTCTGTTCTTGGTGGAGGGGACAGGATTCGAACCTGTGAAAGCGCAGCTAACAGATTTACAGTCTGCCCCCTTTGGCCAACTCGGGAACCCCTCCATGTTTTTACTATTAGGTTAATTTATTGGGTCAGTGTCTACATGAATGTCTAGCTTACATGACGTGTCCATATGATTGTCAATTTTACATGACGTGTCACGATGAATGCCATTCTACCGGGATGTGTCATCGTTTTTTTCGGTGGCACGATCGCACGGTCATGCAGTTTAGCCTGTAAGCCATGGCACGGATATACCGTATAGCCCTTAAGAGAAAAATGGAGCCGACGATGGGACTCGAACCCGCAACCTGCTGATTACAAGTCAGCTGCTCTACCAATTGAGCTACGTCGGCCCGGCTATCTGTTTTACTGACAAAATCTATTTTATATCAAATTCGGCCTCAAGTCAACACTTTTTCAGTGGTAATTACTGGTTTGTCCAGATAAATACTGACTCCTACTAGCCATTAAATACTCCTATTTCCTAGTCCCGTTTTTCTAGATATCTTTCTAGTTTTCTTTTCACCCTTTGTAGTGCATTATCGATTGATTTTACATGTCTTTTCAAGTCAACAGCAATTTCCTGATAGGATTTGCCTTCTAGATAAGACATCAGAACTTTCCATTCTAATGAACTTAATATCTCACCCATTTTTTCTTCAATGTCGTCAAACTCTTCTCTGCTAATAATAAGTTCCTCAGGATCGGTTATTTTGGAACCGGATATTACATCTAATAAGGTTCTATCAGAATCCTCATCATAAATAGGCTTATTTAAGGAAACATAGGAATTAAGCGGGATATGTTTTTGTCTGGTAGCTGTTTTAATAGCAGTTATTATTTGACGAGTAATACATAACTCCGCAAAAGCACGGAAGGAAGACAATTTATCATAGCGAAAATCCCGTATAGCTTTATATAAGCCAATCATCCCTTCTTGAATAATGTCTTCACGATCAGCACCTATGAGAAAGTATGATCTAGCCTTTGCCCTCACGAAATTCTTGTATTTATTAATTAAAAACTCCAGAGCATAGGTATCACCGTCTTTTGCTATTTCTACTACTTTTTCATCATCCATTATCTCAAAGGTGTCGCAAAGATCCTGCTTTGCAGTAATAGTCATGCTCTCGCCTCCACTTAAAAATTTCAACATTATGCAATTGTCTGAATATTGCCCAGCCTTAAAAAACCCATATACTCTTTAGTTTGTCCACTTATCACATTGATAATTATACCCGAGGTCATAAAAATAAGTCAAGGAAAGTTTAAATTGCAGCTATTTACCCCGCCGCCATTTTTCAAGAATCACTTTAACTTCATCAGTCAAATGTGAGTCTAAGCGGTATGGCCTGTACTGATTTTCTTTAAAAAAATTCCTATTATTTTCCACTGTTTCTTCTACTTCTGCTAGAAGCTCCCGAGAGGATATGCGGTATGCCCCTTTGCCCCAAATCATCTCCTGCTCAGTTTTATCCGAAGTAGCAACAAAAACCCTGCAGTTGATACAAAAGGTAGAAACGAGCTTTTCAATTACTAAATCTGCAGGTACACCCTCTCCTGAATATATTACCTCCACCTTTCCGCAATACTCCCTACGCTCAACACCACCTTTTACAAGATGGGCATCAAACACCACTATAACTTTTATGCCTTTATATCCCGAATAATTACTAATAATCTGCAATAATTTCAAACGAGCATGTTCAAAGTTTTTTTCTTTTAATTTTATGAGCTCTGGCCAAGCATTTATGACATTATATCCATCAATTATTAATATTTCATCATGGGGCATTCTGTCTCCTCCACTTTTTTCTACTGGCTAAGACTTTTAGGTCAGCAAGCAAAACTCGCCCCAGCGAGTTTTACCGTCCTTTCGTGGGCGAGTGGGCGCGAAAACAAGATATAACGAAATTTATGGGTCGTCACGCCTGTTAAGCATTACTTCTTTGTCGTAATGCTTCATATAGAACAACACCAGTTGCCACTGAGGCATTTAGTGAATTAATTTTACCTTGCATAGGTATGGTGACTAAAAAGTCACACTTCTCCTCAGTTAGTTTGCCGAGGCCACTGCCTTCACTGCCAACAACAACTACAAGGGGCCCTTTTAAATCCTGTTCATAAAGCACTTTTCCCTGCAAAGAAGTACCGACTATCCAGCAGCCTTCCTTCTTCAACTGCTCCATAGTCTGCACAATATTAGCCACCCGGGCAACAGGCACATATTCTACAGCACCTGCGGAAGCCTTTGCTACCCCTTCGGTTAAAGGAACAGCTCTCCTTTTAGGAATAATCACCCCGTGAGCCCCTGCTGCATCTGCAGTTCTTAATATGGCCCCTAAATTATGGGGGTCTTCAATTTCATCCAATATTATAATTAAGGGATCCTCATTTTTTTCTCGTGCTCTCTCTACGATATCCTGCCATTCTACATAATCAGCAGCCGACGCTAGAGCTGCAACCCCCTGGTGATTCTCACCGGAAAACATTTTGTCCAAATGGCTTCTCTCAACCTGTTGAAGAGTAATTCTTTTTTGTTTTGCAAGCTTAACAATTTCTTGTATTGGTCCTTTTTCCGTTCCCGCGGCTATAAGTATTTTGTTTATTGATTTATCCGACCTTAAAAGCTCCAATACAGGGTTTCTTCCAAAAATCTCAGCCATTTTTTTACACTCCTTTGACATACTGAATGTCAGTGCTACAGTGCTACAGAAGAATCTTTCTGACGCCCAATGGGCGCCCCTACCAATTATCCTGCAATGCCTGTGTCAGACGCAGATTATTCACCCGAAAGTATTGTTAGACGCAAAAAATATCCCATTAGTTAGCAATTGTCTTTTCTGGGCACTGGTCACCGGGTTACTGGACACGGGACCCAATTAACTCACACGCTTACTCACTAACACACTAACACACTTTCCCGCTGAACTTCTCTCTCATTTCCTTCACTTGTCCACAAGTAAATTTGCCTTCAGGACAAGGACCGGCTATACATCCCGGCCCTGCAGCTTTAAAAATATTTGGAGCAGCATTTTTGCATAAGCTAAGCATTTCCACAGCCAGAGCCCTGATTTCCCACTGGGCACGATTACAGCAGCGGAGATTAAAAAAATGCAAAAGCTGTCGAGCATTCATGGTTACAATCATTTTAGTTTCTGCAGCATTTGGCAAAATAAAACGGGCATCCTCGTTGGATTTTTCCCCTTTATCACCCAATTTTTCCAGCCACCCATCATACCAGCTCTGAATTGTCAGCATCTGCCCTCTATACTCTTCAATAGCCTCCACACCTAATTCCTGAATACTAGGAGGAATTATGTAATTAAAGGTTTCGCCTTGCTCCCGGCTTTGTTCACTTACGTATCTCTGAGATTTAACACTAAAACTTGCGATCCGGTGACGGGTAATTTGAGCCAAAAGGCTCCGCGATATGCCTTCTATCCCAAAAGTAAATGCAACATGTTCAATAGGCGAAAGATGCTCCATATCTAGGAGTTTATCAATAAAAGATCCTTGCTCTTTTTCTTCTACCCCTTTTTGAAGTTCAGTTAAATCACTACTGGTATAACATAGTTTAGCACCCATTGCTACAATCTCTTCCGGCCCGGGAGTATATCTCAATAACTCCACCTTTAAATTTACATTCCCCATTTCAAACCTCCACCCTCCACTTTTTCACCGTTTCACTTTTTCACTGTTCCACTATTTCTTCTATTTGCGACAAAAATTCATCTATCCGGCTAAATTCACCTTTTAAAAATAGATAACCAATTAACGTTTCCAGCCCCGTACTTTTCCGGTATTCAGTTACCTCAGTATTTTTAGGAACGTGACCTGATTTTGCATTACGTCCCCTTCGAGCAACAGCCCGCTCTGTTTCTGTAAGTTGACCTTCGATCCTTTCGAGCAGCCTTGCCTGTAAAGTAGCATTGACCCTTTTGATAGCTTCCTTATGTAAATTTTGCACCCTAACATGACCCTTTTCTATTAGGCTATTCCGTACATACAGCTCATAAACACCATCACCAATATAAGCTAAAGTTAAAGATGGCAGCTGAGTAGGGTCTCCCTGAAAAGACGAAAACATAAGAACACTTCCTTTAAACTTATCCATAATATTATATCATTAATCCTACAGGAAAAAACGGCTCCGCCGTTTTTTAGGTTAAGGTTTCGCTTCGCTAGGTTAAGGTTAAGGAAGTACCTAAAAAAAATGCTTAATCTTAGCCTCAACCTAGCGAAACAAAATGAGCGAAACCTCAACCTTAGTTGGAAGTAATGTTCCTTTAAAACATTACTTCCAACTAGTTCCCTGTGGTGCATCCTCAATAATTATACCCACATTTTTCAACTCCTCTCTTATTAAATCAGCAGTTTTAAAATCTTTATTTTTTCTGGCAATTTGCCTAATATTGATTATCACTTCCATTATTTTTTCTAAAAGATCCGCTGCCTCCCCCTCATGCTTCCAAAGGGTTCCCTTAGTGCCGTCTTCCAAAACTATTCCAATTTCCTGTAAATGGTCCCTAATACTATCTGCAGTTTTAAAATTCTTTGCTGCTCTAGCATTTTGCCGTAATATGATTATTAAATTCATCAAACCATCAATATTTCCAGTTCCGTTCACTTCTTTTCCTAGGGAAATTCCCAAAACAGCTAATAAATCGTCAAATACTTTTTGCGCCTCTCCTAAAGAAGTTTTATCCAACTGTGGCTCCCTTAAGTAAGTATTTACCTCCCGAGCTAAATCAAATAATACAGCTATTGCTAAAGCGGTGTTGAAATCGTCATTCATAGCCCCTTGGAATTCTATACAGGCTTTTTCAGCCGCCTGCCTTATTTTCTTTCCATTATCATATTGTCCCGAGATTTTTAACCCGTTTAAAAGCTGCGAATAAGAATTGGATAGCCTTTCTAGCCCTTTTTGGGCTACCCTCAATTTTTCATCATCAAAATCTAGCGGACTGCGATAATGGGTAGCCAACAGGTAAAACCTTATTACCATTGGATCAAATTTCTCCATTATTTCTCTAAGTAAAAAGAAATTACCTAGAGATTTGGACATTTTCTCTTGATTTATAGTTATAAAACCATTGTGCAGCCAGTACCTAGCCATAGGTGCATCCATTAAGGCTTCCGTCTGGGCAATTTCATTTTCATGATGGGGGAAAACTAAGTCATAGCCTCCTCCATGAATATCAAACTCCTCACCCAAATACTTGCAGGACATTGCCGAGCACTCTATATGCCAGCCCGGCCGTCCTTGACCCCAGGGGCTATCCCAAGCAGGCTCTCCTGACTTAGCTTTTTTCCATAATGCAAAATCCAAAGGATCTTTCTTTCGCTGGTCAACCTCTACCCTTGCCCCCGATAGGAGGTCATCAATACTTCTACCGGAAAGCTTCCCATAGTCAACAAATTTTCTTACGGAGAAATAAACATCTCCCTCAACCTCATAGGCATATCCTTTTTTTTCCAAATTTTTAACAAAGTTAATTATTTCTTCCATATGTTCACTTACTTTAGGATGGATATCTGCTCTTTTTACCATAAGCCTATCTGCATCCGTAAAATACTCAGTTATATATTTATCAGCTAAAGCCAAAGGATTTTCCTCTTCTTCTTTAGCTTTGTTGATAATCTTATCATCCACATCAGTAAAATTTTGCACATAAGTTACCTTATAACCCAGATATTCCAAATACCTTCTAATAGTATCAAATACTACTATGGGCCTAGCATTACCGAGATGAATAAAGTTATAGGTGGTCGGCCCACATACATACATTCGTACGTGTCCTTCCTCCTTGGTTATGAAATGTTCTCTCCTCTTAGTTAAGGTATTATAAACGTGTAAATTATTATTCATTTTTTTTACCCTCCAATTGATATACCTTTTCTTCGAGCCTTTGAACCTGCTTTTGCAAGCATAAAAGCATTTCTTGAACAGGATCTGGGAGATTATTGTGTTGCAAATCTATTTCATTTATTCTTTCTTTATTTAAATTTACTCCATCTTTAATTACGACCCGCCCTGGTACCCCTACAACTGTACAATTCTCCGGAACCTCCCTTAGTACAACTGAGCCTGCCCCTATTCTTACATTATCCCCAACTTTAAAAGAACCAAGTACTTTTGCCCCGGTACTTATAACAACGTTATTTCCAATAGTCGGGTGTCGTTTACCCTTTTCTTTTCCTGTGCCTCCTAGAGTAACGCCCTGATAAATAGTAACATTATCTCCTATTTCTGCTGTTTCACCAATAACCACCCCTGCTCCATGGTCAATGAATAATCCTTCACCAATAGTGGCCCCCGGATGAATCTCAATCTGGGTAAGAAACCTTCCTACCTGCGAGATAAAGCGGGCTAAAACATACCATTTCATTTTGTAGAAAAAGTGACTGCTTCTGTGAAACCAGATTGCATGTAATCCGGGATAATTTATTAAAATCTCTAAGATACTTTTAGCGGCAGGATCTCTCTCAAATACAACCTGTATATCCTTTTTTATTCTATTAAACATTATTATCTCCTCCTCTGTTTACTTATGGGTAAAGCTTTGTGGTCAGCATCCGATGAATGGCATTTTCCTGGGATGCATCTGCTATTAGGTCTTACTGCATGATGCATCTGATGATTGTGAATTTGTTTTGATGCATCCTTTAAGCTAGACCCGGGTGCAGATGCCACCTATGATACTAGCATGCATGGGATGCATCCCATAATATTTACCTTTAAGCAGATTCATGCCTTTTTTTGTACGCAAAAAAGTCCCTCATCTCCTACAGAGACGAAAGACTTCGCGGTTCCACTCTGGTTGAACAGTAATTATAATTACCGCTCCACTCATTCGGGCTTTTAACGGTGCCAACCGGAAAAACCTACGGTTTATTGGAGAGCCAACAAAAGGTTAAGGTTTCGCTTCGCTAGGTTAAGGTTGAGATAAGACCAGAAATTAAACCCGGACTAAACCTTAGCCTTAGTCTGACCAACAAAATTACTTAGAAGCTAACCTTGACCAATAAGATTTGACCTAAAAGTTAAGTCAACCTTAACCTGTTATCAGGCGTAGCCAGATAACACTTCAGCTTTTCGATTCACGGGTGCACTTCACTTCTACCGGAGCCTAGGTTTGCTTACAGCCGACGACAAACCCTCTCTGGAGGTTCAATAAAAACTACTCTCCCGGTCATTATCTTTACTTATTTAGACTTTCGTCTATCGTCCATCGATTATTTTGTTTGTCATCGCGAGCGTAGCGCGGCGATCTCTTACCCAAGAGATTGCTTCAGTCGTACCTCCATCACAATGACACATTGGATTAAAATCTGAGTATATTTCAAGTTGACTTGAATCTTAATAATAATTATATCTCGGCTTAATTCCTAGTGTCAAGGTATGAATTAAAACATAAGACATTTCTATTAGACGATGGACTATTAGCTTATCGACTATTAGCCTTCTCTAGCGTATACTCTACCCGCTTTTCTACCAGTTCTGTACCTAGAACAGGAATAATATAATGAAGCTCTGGTCCGTGCATCTGCCCCGTCAAAGCTACTCTAATGGGCATAAATACATTTCTGCCTCCAAGTTTGGTTTCCTTGGTAATTGCCTTCAACGCCTTTTTAACTGCTTCTGGTTCTATTATATCCATTTCTTTGAGCTTTGTTCGTAAAGCTTCAATAACTTGAGGCACCTGTTCTTCCGTTAGCACTAGGCGGGTCTCCTCATTTTCAAACTCAACCTCTACCCCAACAAATATTTTCATGTAATCAAGAACTTCATTAACACAATGTATTTTTTCCTGAATAGAAGTTACAATCATTTCTACCCACCGGTATTGTTCTTCGTTAATGTCCTGAGGTAAATAGCCTGCTTCCCGAAGGAAAGGTAAGGCTAGCTTTACAATTTCTTTAGCAGGGCTTTGTCTAATATAGTAGCCGTTAATCCATTTTAACTTATCCATGTCAAATACAGCAGGATTCTTCGCAACTCTATCCAGAGAAAACTGTTCAATTAACTGCTCCATTGTGAATATCTCTTCTTCGCCGCCAGATGACCAGCCCAATAAAACCAGGAAATTCACCACAGCTTCTGGCAAATAGCCCTGTTCTTTATACTGAACAACAGAGGTAGCTCCATGCCTTTTGCTCATTTTGGATTTATCCTTACCCAGTATTAAAGAAATATGTGCAAATTTTGGTTTTCCCCAATCTAAAGCTTCATAAATCAAAACCTGCCGTGGAGTATTTGATAAGTGTTCCTCGGCACGAATAACATGGGTGATTTTCATTAAATAATCATCAACTACTGCTGCAAAATTATAGGTGGGAATCCCGTCTGATTTAATTATGACATAATCCCCAATACCGCTGGACTCAAAAATAACGGTCCCTCTAACTAAATCATCAATAACAACGGGTTGGTTATCGGGAACCTTAAATCTTATAACCGGCTTACGTCCCTCATTAACATACTTTTCTTCCTGCCCTTTAGTTAGTTTTCTACAGCAGCCGCTGTAGCGCGGCAACTCCCCTTTTGCAGTAAAGGCCTGCCTTTGCTCCTCTAGCTCTTCCTCACTACAGTAACAAAGGTATGCCAATCCTTTTTCTATAAGTACTTGGGCATACTTAGTATATAAATCCAACCTCTCAGTTTGACGATAGGGTCCAAAGCTGCCTCCGACATCTGGTCCTTCATCCCAATCAATCCCCAGCCATTTTAGCGATTCATAAATATTAAGCTCAGACTCCCGACTAGACCTTTCTAAGTCGGTATCTTCTATCCGGAGCACCATTTTGCCGCCTAATCTTCTAGCCAGCAAATAATTAAAAAGAGCTGAACGAGCTCCCCCTATATGTAATGGGCCGGTAGGACTAGGAGCAAAACGAACTTTTATATTTTCCATTTAAATTAACCTCCATCAATTAGTTACTAGTTACTGGTGACTGGTGACTTTAAAAACTGTGCATACCGCATAGCAAGCTATGCCTTGTCCGTTTCCAGCAAAGCCAAGACCTTCTGTTGTCGTTGCTTTGACATTTACCAGATCTTTTTCGACTTTTAAACAGTGAGATATGTTTTCCTGCATTTCAAGAATAAATGGTGCTAGTTTAGGCTTTTCAGCTACAATTGTAGCATCAATATTATTTACCCGAAAGCCTCTATCTGCTAAAAGCTTATTTATCTCCGCCAGAAGCAGAATGCTAGAAATGCCTCGATATTTTTCATCAGTATCAGGAAAGTGCTTGCCAATGTCACCCAGCGCCAAAGCACCCAAGAGTGCATCCATGACAGCGTGCACTAAAACATCCGCGTCAGAGTGGCCCAATAATCCCATCTCATAAGGAATATTGACCCCACCTAGGACCAAAGCCCTTCCCGCTACAAGCCTATGTACATCATAACCAAATCCTATCCGCATGATTATCCTCCATTATTTACAAGGTTAAGGTATCGCTTCACTTCATTACGCTAGGTTAAGGTTTCGCTACATTACATTTCGCTAGATTTTCTTTAGTTTTTTGAATCTTGCGAAGCGAAATCTTAATCTTATCTTAGCCTTAACCTCAGCCTCAGCCTCAACCTTAGCCTTAGCCTTGGCCTGACCTGCAAAATTACTTAAGAGCTAACCTTGCTATTTTAGCCTCCTGGCTAAAATAGCATTTCCAATATCCAAATCTTCCGGAGTCGTAATTTTAATATTTTCATAGCTGCCAAGAACAACCCTTACATCTTTACCAATTAACTCTATAAGAGATGCATCATCTGTTCCACATATTCCTTGTTCATAGGCAAATTGATATGCCTTCAGGAGCAGTTCCCTATTAAAAACCTGTGGTGTCTGTACAGCCCATATTTCCCCCCGAGGAATAGTCTCTCTGACAGCTCCGGATATTACTCTTTTAATAGTATCCTTAACAGGTACGGCAACAATTGCTGCCTCTTTCTCTTGGGCAAGTGCTATAGCCTCAGATATTATATTCTGCGCAATAAGTGGCCGTGCACCATCATGCACGACCACTAGTTCACATTGGACTGGCAGGGCTTTTAGACCTTCAAAAACAGAATCCTGCCTTTCTTTACCACCAACCACTACCTCAAGTACCTTATTAAAGTGATAGGGTTTAACAATCTCTTGATAACAAAAATTTACTTCATCTTGCCGCGAAACAACAATTATCCCATCAATTAAAGGGTGTTTTTCAAAAACCTCCAAGGTATGGACTAGTATTGGCTTGTCCATCAGGTTTAGATATTGTTTATTAACTTTTGTACCCATTCTGCTACCTTGACCAGCGGCAACAATAACAGCAACAGTTTTAAACAATTCCTCCCACCTCATTATAACCTCTCTTTTCATCACCCTTAAGCTTAGCAAAAATCATCCTTCCAGCCGCAGTTTGGAGCACGCTTGTAACCAAGACTGTAACCGTGTCACCTATCACGCGCCTGCCGTTTTCCACAACAATCATGGTGCCATCATCTAGATAAGCCACACCCTGACCAGATTCTTTACCATCTTTTAAAATTTGTACCGTCATTTCTTCACCAGGAAGAACTACCGGCTTTATTGCATTCGCTAATTCATTTATGTTTAATACTTTTACTCCCTGTAGCTCTGCAACTTTATTGAGGTTATAATCATTTGTCACTACATATCCATCTAAAACCTGGGCGAGTTTTACTAGTTTACTATCCACCTCTGCAATTTCCTCAAAGTCAGTGCTGGAAATTTGAACTGTAATATCCAATTCCTTACGTATTTTATTTAAAATATCCAATCCCCGCCGACCTCGATTTCGCTTTAGAGAATCTGATGAATCAGCAATGTGCCTTAACTCCTCCAAAACAAAGTTGGGAATAACCAGTGGGCCCTCTACAAAACCTGTTTTACATATATCTGCGATTCTTCCGTCAATAATAACACTAGTATCCAAGACCTTATGCTTTGGCTTGCTTTCAAGTTTGTTTGCTTTATCCTTAGAACCAAACTTGAATATCGAAAAAATACTGAGTAGGTCTTCTTTTTTCTTAGCCCCTACACTCATTCCGATATAACCCAATAATAGACTGGCAAAAATAGGAATGTACGTGCCGACAAAAGGAATTCTTGAAAATGAGTTTCCTATAAAACTAGCAATTATAAGTGCAATAATCAAACCGATAGCACCACCCAAAAGATCCTGAATGGGCATTTTTTGCAGGCTTCCTTCAATCCAACCCGTCATTTGCAATACCCACTGGATTGCCCTAGGGGCTATACTGTAGCCAATTAGTCCTAAAATAACCCCCGGAAAAACCATTAAGGCTATTTTAATCTCATTGTTAGCGGGTAATGTAAAAAATTCACGGGAGACAAAGAAACCTAAATAAAGACCTCCTGCCGCACAAGCCAGTCCAATCCCTATTCTAACTAGCTTTTTTATCACTTTTTCACCCCCCTTCCAGAATATACAAACTTAGTTATCATTATACGATACTTTCGGGCTTGCTTTCAAGGAAAATAGCCTAAAAATAGCAAAGTCTATTTCCTACAAAAAAAACGACCAGGCAAGCCTGGCAATTACAGCTTATGCAAATAACTCTTCTAACATATTTTTAATAGAATCTTCTTTTTCCTCTTTGGCCAGAACCAGCTCACTTATTAAAATTTGCCGTGCGTTCTCAAGCATTTTCCGCTCTCCTGTCGAAAGCCCTTTTTCTCTATCCCGCAAAGAAAGATTCCTTACAACTTCTGCAACTTCATAAATATTACCGCTTTTTATCTTTTCCATATTTGCCCGATAGCGTCTATTCCAGTTGGCAGACATGGAATTGTCATTATCCTGGAGGATTGATATTACCCTAATTACTTCTTCAGGATTAACAACCTGCCGTAAGCCGTTTTCATTGACATTATCAATAGGAACCATTAACTTCATATTTCCAAAAGGCATTTTCATGATGTAGTAGCTACGTTTGTCACCCAGTACTTCTTTTTCTTCAATAGCCTCGATAATGCCAGCTCCATGCATAGGGTATACTACTTTATCCCCAATCTTAAACATTCTTTCACCTCCAGAATAAATATGAGCCTATTTTATCAAAAAAGGAGGATGTTGTCAAAATTTAATAATTATATCATGGCATTTTAATAAAAGTCAACAACTTTTCACAAACTTTTAGCTAGAATTTCTTCCGAAAATCCTTAAAACAACGCCAATTTTACCCCACAATGGTACATCCGCTGATTTTTATTTTATTATTTAAGCTTCATCCTTTAATCTTAATCTTAACCTTAACCTTAACCTCAACCTTAACCTTAACCTCAACCTCGCCTTATTAATGCTTATGCAATAGATAAATAGTTATGTTATTTCGTTGACATATTAACTTCCGCAGCTCTATAATACTAAATATAGGAGCCCATAAAGGGAGTTGATTTCGAAATGAAGGATTCAATATGTAAAGATTTCCAGCAAACCGTTGCTGAATACCTTATTCGGCATCAGAGTATTTTAGATATCCTTTCAAAAACCCAGGAAACAAATGCCCGTGTTAATCGATCTGTTACTAAAGCTGTAACTCAATGCGGATGTGTAGATATAAATGGTAAAAAAAGCCCCTTAACCGAAGATGCTTCCTTTGAAAGCATGAAATCACTGCTTAGCAGTCAACTGACTGGCGAATTGTGCGAACACTGCAAAGGTGTAATTGAACAGGAAATAGGCAAAAATCTATTTTATCTAGCTGGTCTCTGCAATGCCTTAGGTCTCAGCTTTGAGGAAGTCCTTGATAAGGAACATAGGAAAGTTAAAACTTTGAGAATGTTTAATTTGACATAAAAGAAGTCCGGGAATCCGGACTTCTTTTATGTCAGGGACCAGGGCTCAGGGACCAGGGCTCAGGGACCAGGGCTCAGGGACCAGGGCTCAGGGACCAGGGCTCAGGGATCGGGGATCGGGGACCAGGGCTCAGGGATCGGGGCTCAGGGACCAGGGCTCAGGGATCGGGGATCGGGGATCGGGGATCGGGGATCGGTGAACAGGGACCAGGGATCAGTGATCAGGGATCAGTTACCGGTGCCCGGAAAAACCAGTTGGCTCTCCTGGGTGCAATGGAAAATTGCATCATTTTCTTTTAAAAGTTAAATTGTCATTAGAAAAAATTTCCCCTAAGTATAACTTAGGGGGTTCAAAAGTTGTAGATAGCAAGGCAGATTTTAAAGCCCAGGCCGCAGTCGTAATTGTTGGGGACATTCCTGTCCAAAAAACTCTCAAAAACTCGGCAGGTGTGTCCCCTTTCCATTTTACGTCGAGGACCTCGGCTTTAAAATTAACGAAGCTAGATGCGGCTTTTCAACCCCCTTAAATATGTCTATCAAGGAATATCTGTTCCCGGAGGCGTCTTAGTCCATCCTTAATATTTCTGGCCCTCACTTCACCAATCCCCTCCACTTCATCAAGCTCTTCAGTAGAGGCATCCAAAATGCTTTGGAAGTTGGGGAAAGAAACCAATAAGTTATCTATTACCTGAGCAGGCAGACGGGGAATTTTATGTAATAATCTAACGCCTCTAGACGAAACAGAAATATCTACATTATTATGGGGTAGAGTATAACCCATTTCTCGAGCTATATTTGATAGCTCTAATAATTCCTCCGAGGACCATGTCCTTAGATTCTTCATTATTTCCTCCGGTTTTTTTTCTAGGCTGCGTTGATAATAATCCCTAATTACACACAGGCCTTCCTCTTCTACATTAACCACCAGCTCTTCAGCCTGCATATTAATTAAACGTCCTTCTACCCCCAGTTCCGTAATATATTTCTCCAATTCCTTAACAATGTTCATTACCATCTCTGTGCGCTGCAAAACCTTTGTTACATCAAATACAGTAACCAGATCATCATATTCCAATGCACTTAAATTGTTTAGTGCTCTATCTAAAACGTTTTTATACTTTTCTAATATCTGAATAGCTTGGTTGGCTTTTGTCAGAATAACACTGATATCTCTTAAGTAGTATTTAATAAAGCCGTTATATAACGTTATAACATTTCGCCTCTGAGAAATAGAAATAACCAGCTCTTCAGTTTGCCGAGCTACTCTTTCAGCTGTTCTATGTCTTATTCCCGTCTCAGTTGAAGGAATAGTAAATGCCGGAACCAATTGAGCATTAGCAATCAATATCTTTGAGGCATCCCGGTTTAGGATTATTGCGCCATCCATTTTAGCCAGCTCATATAAAAATGAGGGCGAAAAAGGAGTATTGATCTGAAATCCGCCCTCAACAATAGACATTACTTCCGGACTGTCCCCAACAACAATCAAACCACCTGTTTTAGCCCGTAGAATATCTTCCAACCCCTGCCTCAACCTAGTTCCGGGAGCTACCATCTTTAAAGCCTCGATCAGCCTTTCCTCATATATTTTATTCATTTCCAATAATTAACCCCCCAGTACAAAATCCAATGCCTCCCGAACAGTTTTTACTCCAATTAACTCAATTGGAGACTCCTGCTTATTTGTAGTATTACCAAAAGGTACAACTGCTTTTCGAAAACCTAATTTAGCTGCCTCAGCTAAACGCTTCTCCAAATAATTTACCGCTCTCACTTCTCCCGTTAAGCCAACCTCTCCAATTACAACAATATCCTTATCCGCAGCAAAGTTTTTATAACTTGAAGCAACAGCTAAAGCAATCCCCAAATCAAGGGCGGGTTCATCAATCTTCAGACCACCTACTATATTTATATATGCATCATGGTTACCTAAATTCAAACCTACTCTTTTATCTAAAACAGCCATAATCATAGCTACTCGGTTATAATCTGTCCCTGTAGTCATCCGCCGAGGCTGCCCAAAAACTGTTTGAGATACGAGAGCCTGAAGCTCAATAAGCAGAGGTCTAGTCCCTTCCATACAAGGCACCACAATGGAACCTGAGCTTTCTAAAGGACGTTCCGCTAAAAAAGCCTGGGATGGATTGGCTACCTCTTTTAAGCCGTCTCCGGTCATTTCAAATATTCCCAATTCGTTAGTTGAGCCAAAGCGATTCTTGAGCCCCCGCAAAACCCGGTACTGGTAATGCCTTTCTCCTTCAAAATATAAAACAGCATCTACCATATGCTCCAAAACTCTAGGTCCCGCTACAGATCCGTCCTTGGTTACATGGCCCACAAGAATTACTGGGATTCCCCAGCCTTTAGCCCACTGTAATATTCTCCCCGTACATTCCCTTAGCTGACTGACACTTCCAGGAGCCGAGGAAACTTCTGTTAAATAAACAGTCTGAATAGAATCTAAAATAATAAAGCCAGGCTCAGACTTTTGAATCTCTATTTCAATTTTTTCTAAATCTGTTTCAGCTAGAATCAGCAAGTTACTATTATCAACACCTAATCTTTGTGCCCTAAGCTTAATCTGATGGCAGGATTCTTCCCCGGTTACATAAAGCACTGGTTTTTCCAACTTAACAGTATGACCACACTGCAAAGTTAAAGTAGATTTGCCTATTCCCGGGTCACCTGCTAGAAGTATTAAAGCACCAGGGACTAAGCCACCACCTAAAACTCTGTTTAGCTCCGGGATCCCCGTATCTATTCTTTCACTCTCATCGGCCTGAATATCACATAAATAAGCCGGTTTACTTTCTCTGCCTTCAGTAATGGTTTTTTTCCCTTTTACAGAGGAGACAATTTCTTCAGTAAAGGTATTCCAACTGTTGCAACCAGGACAGCGTCCTAACCATTTTAGACTTTCTTGTCCACATTCCTGACAAAAAAACCGAACCTTATTTTTAGCAGCCATATTTTCCTCCGTTTTTCTTCTGGGATAGATTATGGGTCAGTGACCAGGGCTCAGGGTCCAGGGTCCGGTGACCGGTGACCAGAAAAATCTAGTTTTATTATTCTAAATTATACCATATTTTGTTTGGCATGACGGCTTCTTTGTCAAATTCTTGGTCGGCATTATGGCTAATGAGGCAAGCTATTAAGGTTGGCGTGACGTCTCCTGAGTAAGTATTGTAGGTCGGCGCGATGGCTACCACGCGAGTTTTTTTGGGTCGGCGTGACGTCTCCTCTGAGACCATTAGGGTCGGCATGACGGCTAATAAGTCATTTTTTGCGGTCGGCATTAAGATCCAAGTTTACGTCACACCGACATGCAATATATCCCTCAAACCGTCATGCCGACCTCCCAAATAATCCAATAGCCGTCATGCCGTCATGCCGACCTCCCGAATAGCCCCATAGCCGTCACGCCGTCATCTTGATTATCCCAATAGCCGTCATGTTCACGAAAAAAGAAGGCTTTCGCCTTCTTTTTTCGCCTTCTTATTTCAGTACAATTTTGTCATTTTCGGCATCGACTATCACAGTACTTCCGGCCTTATACGTTCCCTTCAGCATCTCCTCTGCTAATGTATCTTCAATCAGCTTTTGGATTGCCCTTCTCAATGGGCGTGCTCCATAAGTGGGATCAAAGCCTTCTTTAACTAGAATATCCTTGGCTCCTTCTTTAACATCTAGCTGAAACTCGTTCTCTTTTAAGCGAGATTCTAATTCTTTTAGCATTAAACCTACAATTTCTTTGATATGCTCCTTTTCCAAAGCATGAAAAACTATAGTTTCGTCTATTCTGTTTAAAAATTCCGGCCTAAAGGATTTTTTCAGTGCTTCCATTACCCTATCTTTCATAACCCTATAATTATCATCGTTACTGGGTTGAGTAAAACCTAATGGGCCTGTTTGCTTTAAGTGACTAGCTCCGACATTAGAGGTCATAATTAAAACTGTATTTCTAAAATCAACTGTCCTGCCTTTACTATCTGTTAAGCGACCATCTTCTAGAACCTGCAGCAATATATTAAATACCTCGGGATGGGCCTTTTCAATTTCATCTAGGAGAATCACCGAGTATGGCTTCCTCCTAACTGCCTCTGTCAGCTGCCCCCCTTCATCATATCCGACATATCCGGGTGGTGCACCTACTAATCGAGATACAGCATGCTTTTCCATATACTCCGACATATCAATCCTTACCAACGAATCCTCATCACCAAATAAAGCTTCAGCTAACGCTCTAGCTAACTCTGTCTTACCTACTCCCGTAGGACCAAGGAAGATAAATGAACCAATTGGCCTTTTCGGACTCTTGAGCCCCGACCGAGCTCTCCTCACAGCTTTAGAGACAGCTTTGATAGCATCTTCTTGTCCGATTACCCTTTGATGAAGTATTTCCTCCATTTTTAAAAGCTTTTCTGTTTCTTCCTGAGCAAGCTTACTTACGGGAACTCCAGTCCAGCTCGATACTATATTTGCTATATCCTCAGCCGTTACTGTCTGAGTTTTATTCAGGTTTCCATTTTTCCAGAGCTCTCGCTTATTTTCTAATTCTCTGCGTTTTTTCTGTTCCTGATCTCTTAATTCAGCTGCTTTTTCGTATTCTTGAGCCATAACAGATGCTTCTTTTTCTTTACTTAATCTTTCTATTTCTTCCTCTAACTCTTTAAGATCTGGTGGAGCAGTCTGTACCTGGAGATGGACCTTAGATGACGCTTCATCAATCAGGTCGATTGCCTTATCTGGCAAAAACCTATCTGAAATATACCTATCGGAGAGGCTTACTGCAGCTTTAATAGCTTCATCGGTAATTTTTACACTATGATGGGCTTCATACCTATCCCTTAAACCCAAAAGGATATTTACCGCTTCCTCAACATTAGGTTCATCTACCTTTATAGGTTGGAACCTTCTTTCTAAGGCTGGATCCTTTTCCACATGCTTGCGGTATTCATCCAAGGTAGTAGCACCAATAGTCTGCAGCTCACCTCTAGCTAAAGCTGGTTTTAAAATATTAGCTGCATCTATTGCTCCTTCCGCTGCACCTGCACCAATTAAGGTATGCATTTCATCAATAAATAAAATAACATTACCAACTTGGCGTATTTCATCCATTACTTTTTTCAATCGTTCTTCAAATTCACCACGATATTTAGAGCCAGCAACAAGTGAACCCATATCTAAAGCAACAACTCGTTTATCCTTTAAACTCTCAGGTATATTTCCATCTATTATCCTTATAGCTAACCCTTCAGCAATAGCTGTTTTACCAACACCGGGTTCACCAATTAGAACAGGATTATTTTTAGTTCGCCTGCTTAAAACCTGAATTACTCTTTCAATTTCTTTTTCTCGGCCGATAACTGGGTCAATCTTGTTATCCCGGACCATATTTGTCAAATCCCGACCAAATTCGTCAAGAGTTGGTGTCCTAGACTGCCCTGGCCCTCCCTTGTTACCTTGCTTACGGCCGGTTCCACCAGAATCGTTGTGGGGAACTCCTCCTAGTAATGCTAAGACTTGTTTTCGCATTTTGTCAGGATTTGCTCCTAAATCTAAAAGTACCTGGGCAGCTACCCCTTCCCCTTCTCGAATCAGTCCAAGCAAAATATGCTCAGTACCAACATAGTTTACTCCCCATTTAACCGCTTCATCCTGGGCCAAACCTATAACCTTCTTGGCTCGTGGAGTAAATCCAATTTCATTCTGTCCCATCTCTTCCTGACCAATATTAACTAACTTATTGATTGTTTCCTTGACTTGATCCAAATCTATTCCTAAGGCTGCAAGAGCCTTACCACCTACACCTTCTCCTTCTCGTAGTAAACCTAGAAGAATATGTTCTGTACCGATTGCTGGGTGTTTTAATTTCCTTGCTTCCTCTTGAGCATAATATAAAACTTTTTGTGCTTTTTCTGTAAATCTTTCAAACATAGTTCCACCTCCAAAAAATTAAGCTAGCTTTTCTTTAAAAATTTCTGCTCTTTTAATATCCCGAGCCTGAGAATCCATCTTCCTTTTTGCTAACACTTGCAGATATGCTGGCTGACATAAGAGATAAAGCTCATTGATCAGCTTAAATTCCATACTATCAATCATACCTACTGCTTTGCCTAGTCTTAAATCAGAAATTAAATTGAGCGCCTCCTGAGATGAGATTATTTTTGCATTTGTTAATATTCCATAAGCTCTTCTTGCCTTATCCTCTAGCTGCAAACCTGCATTTTGAACTAAATAGTCTCGAGCAGCCTGCTCTTGAGCAACAATTTTTTTAGCGACACCATTGATATTTGAAAGTATTTCCTCCTCATTTTGGCCGAGAGTAATCTGATTAGATACTTGGAAGAGATTTCCTAGCGCTTCTGTACCTTCTCCAAATAAACCCCTCACCGCAATACCAAGCTGTGAAAGCTGAGTAAGTATTCTACCCCCTTGACCGGTAAGCACTAAACCAGGAAGGTGCATCATTACCGACACTCTCATGCCTGTACCGAGATTAGTTGGGCAGCAGGTTAAATAACCAAACTGTTCATCAAAGGCATATGTTAACTTTTCTTCCATTTCATCATCTATTTTATCCGCAGTATTCCACAAATCATCTAATTGTAAACCAGAAGCAAAGCACTGAATGCGCAGGTGATCTTCCTCATTTAACATGATACTTATGGAGCCTTCCTTGTTGATTATTAACCCCTTATTCTCGGGTTTCTGAGCATGATCCGGGCTAATAATATGCTTTTCAACCAAAACCTGCCTCTCTAATTCAGGCAATTCGATAAATTTATACATTCTTAGCTCTCTATCGTTAGCTACTGTTTTCTCCAAATGTTCTAGAACAGCTTTAGCTGTAACCTCAGTTTGTTTCAAGGGAAAGGGAAATTGGGCTAGATTTCTAGCCAGACGTACCCGGGAACTCAATACTATTTCCGGAAATTGACCCTGACCTTGGGTCCAAATAGTGTGGGGCTCTTCAATTAGATTTCTAATCATTCACAAACTCCTCCCTCACTACTTTTTTCCTTTTCCAATTCTTTTATCTCATCCCTCAACTTTGCTGCCAGTTCAAATTCTTCATTTAAAACTGCCTTTTGCAGCTCTATCTTAGCTGCATTGAGCTCCTGTCTAAATCTTATAACTTTACCGGACCTTTTTGGTATCTTCCCTGTATGTCGAACATTGCCGTGAATCCTTTTAAATAAATACTCGAGCTTACTGCCATACAGAGCATAACAATTATCACACCCCAAGCGGCCTCCCTTAGCAAACTGACTGTAGGTCATTGCGCATTTTTCGCACTTTATTTCATTATCTTTCTTATCAAAAGATGTAAAAGAATCTACATCAAGCATACTGCTCAAAAAATTAGAAAAAGCAGAGTCTGGGAAAAACGCAAATCCTATAGGATTCTGCTGTTTCTTTGCACACTGTTCACATAAATGTTTTTCTACTTTATGCCCATTAACAATGTTTGTTATATGGACATTTGCTGGACGCTTTTGACATTCTTCACAATACATTTCTTAAAACCCTCCAATCATTTATTAGTTTACTAGTGGGCGAGTGGGCGAGAAAAACATTTTTCGTACCCAGTGTTCAGTGCCCAGTACCCAGTGCCCATAAAAAGTATCATAATATACCCACAGGTCCCTTCAGGGCACATGCCATATGTCATTGCGAGCCTGGCACTTAATTAAGAATAAAAGATGGGCATCAAACAAATTAAGTACCAGGTGTGGCAATCTACGGTTTTAATCTTGGGTCTGAGATTGCTTCTCTCCGCTCGCAATGACAGGATAAGGCGTTATTCAACTCTTTCACACTTTCCACTATAATTTTTAACGCGCCCACGTGCTCACGAATAGACGAATAGACGAATAGACGCTAAATATCTTCCCTTAATATTGTTGCTAAAATACTTTGTAATATTTGTGCCCGTAATGTATCCATATTTTTAGGTAATGAACCTGCTAATACATTTTCACTTGTTATATTCTTTAAAAGTATTGCTTCTCTTCGTGTCAAGTAATCTTCTTTTCTCAGATACTCCAATAAACCTTCCGACTGGTTCTGCGTTAATTCACTACCAATTATTTCATCAAAAAGTATTTTAAGCTTGTTATTACTGTTTATATTTAAGCGAATTATCCTGACATATCCTCCTCCACCCCGGCGGGTTTCGACAATATAACCATGGGCAGGTGTAAATCTGGTACTCAAGACATAATTGATTTGGGATGGTACACATTCAAAAAAACCAGAAAGTGTACTTCTCTGAACTTCAATAACTCCATTATGAGCGTTTTCTAGCAAAGTTTTTAAGTACTTTTCAATTTCCCTTGATAAACTGCTCATTAATCGCGACAACTCCCTGACCATATTTGACCTTATTATAATCATAATACCTTATTTTTATTCAATGGTCAAGTATGGTCAGAAAAGAAAAAAGACCAGGTTTCCCTAGTCTTAACTAATAAATTGGGGATATTCCTCAGCAAGATGACTCCCTAAGATGAGGTGTGTCCCCTTTCCTATTATGACATTCCTCAGCATAAGATGACTCCCTAAGATGAGGTGTGTCCCCTTTCCGCTGACCATTCCTCATACCTAAGATGATTCCGACAATGAGGTGTGTCCCTTCTCCCTACTAACCAACCATCTGCCTACTATATAGGTAACTGCTACAGCTAATAAGGTTCTAGTCATAAATAACACCCAAGAATTAGCTCCAATAGCACCAAAAATAAATGTATCCTCAAAAACCGCATGGTTTAAGCCTAGAAACACATTAATTAGTAACATATCCCTAGTAGTTAAATGACCTTCTTTAGCAGCTTGAACTAGCACACCGGCTCCATAAGTGAGGCCAAAGACAATCCCAACTATCAAAGGAAAAGTCGCTTCTTTTGATAGATATATCCTTTTAGTAAGGGGCTCAAAATAGTTACTGACCTTAGTGAGAACTTGTGTCTCCCTAGCTATCCTCAAGACCATCATAATAGGAAAAACTATTATTGCGATCTGAGTTACGGTTTTAAAGCTGCTGTTAGTAGCCTCTATGATTATATCCCAGAGCATACCTTTATCCTCCCATGAATAAGTTAAGAATTATTCCCGCCAATATAGCCGCTAGTACTCGAACAATTAAGATAAACAAACCATTAGCACCGGATTTTCTTGCGATCATAGTTTCTACTGGCAGACTATGGCAAAGTAAAATCATAGTACCAATGATTGTTATTTCTTTAGTTGTAAAAGAAAAAGAGGTTATAGCAGGGATAGCTGGATAAACTGTCAACGCATTAGCTATTACGATTGGCATCGTAGCTTCACCAGGCAAACCTAATAATAAGGTTATGGGTTCAAACATGGTTACCATCCAGCCAATTACCGGTGTATGCTTAAAAAATGTTATAACAAAAAAAACGGGAACTATTACTTTAGCCAGCTCCCAAGTTGTCTCCACCCCGTCCTTAATTCCTAGCTTTATTACTCTTCTAAGATCCAATATTTAAACACTTCCTTTATTTCAAAGCTGTAACAATTATATCACTATTAATAGAGGCCGACAATACTTGACTGCCGTACTGCATGTCATTGAGCGCGTTTAAAGCTTAATGGACACCCATGATGTCAGTGGGCGAGCTAAATAAAATACAAAAACCACCTTTTGATGGTGGTTCGTAGAGGATTATGCAGTCTGGATATACTCATTACCTATCTTTTTTCTAATTCTTTGAACTGCATTATCAACAGATTTATTTTGTAAATTTAATTTCAAGGTAATTTCATTGTAAGAATGTCCATTAATCCTAAGTTTAAGTACTTGTTTTTCCATATCCGAAAGAGCGTAATTCACCTTAAACAAAAGCTCATTGATTGTTTCTTTTTCAACAAGTAATGCTTCTGGTGAAGGGCTATCGTCTTTTAATATTCTATTCAAATAATTTTGGTAACCGCTTCCCATTCGTTCATCTTCTTTTTCCGCACATGCGTAGATGGGAATTGCATCATTTAATATTTGGTGCTTCTTACGGTTCGATCTTTTTATACATGAATCTAATTCTCTGGTAATACAAAGTATGGCAAAATTCTTAAATTTCTTTCCATTTTCTGCTTTATAAGCTTTTATCGCTTCTATTAAGCCAATGGTTGCCTCTTGATATAAATCTTCCTTATCCCCATCTTTGAGAAAATACTTTTCACAAATAAAATATATTATGCCCTGATATAGCTTTATTAGTTGATTTAGGGCTAACTCATCCCCTCGCTGGGATATATTGATCAGTTCTTCTTCAGTTAATTTACTGTAACCCCACACAGGTCCCACCCCACCATTTGTTTTGCTCTAAATTTACCACAAATAGACTTGGGAGAAAACAAACTTCAGTCCTATTCGCCTAGGACCCGGGACCTATTTTCCCGATATCGCGTAAGGTTGAGGCTGAGGTTGAGGTTAAGTAATTAATCTTTTTCTCAACCTTAACCTAGCGAAAGCGAAGCCTTAACCTTAGTAATGCTCGAGCATTGCTACTACCTTAACCTAGCAGAGCGAAACCTAAACCTTAGTAATGCTTTAGCATTACTACTCAAAAAGTTCAGTTGATAAATACCTTTCACCAGTATCAGGTAACATTACCAAAATCCTTTTGCCGATATTTTCTGATCGCTGAGCTAATTCTAGTGCTGCAGACAAAGCTGCCCCCGAAGAAATCCCAACTAAAAATCCTTCTTTTTTAGCAAGTTCTTTCGCTATTTTTAAAGCGTCTTCGGACTTTACTGTAATAACTTGATCAATTACTTCAGTTTTTAATACTTTGGGAATAAAGCCTGCCCCTATTCCTTGAATTTTATGGGGACCTGGCACTCCTCCACTAAGAACTGGTGACTCGAAAGGCTCAACCGCAACAATTTGTATACCAGGGAGTTTTTCTTTTAGTATGGTACCTACACCAGTTATAGTACCTCCAGTACCTACTCCAGCCACAAAAATATCTAACTGACCATTAGTATCCTCAAGAATTTCTATTGCTGTAGTTCTTTTATGTATTTCGGGATTATTATGGTTTTCAAACTGTTGAAGAAGAATAGCGTTAGAATTTTCTTTTACAAGTTCTATTGCCTTTTCAATAGCACCTTTCATTCCCTTATCTCCTGGTGTTAATACCAACTCTGCACCATAGGCCTTTAATAAATTTCGGCGTTCAATGCTCATTGTCTCAGGCATAGTAAGAATAAGCTTATAGCCTTTAGAACCTGCCACCATAGCTAAGCCAATACCCGTATTGCCACTGGTCGGTTCTACTATAACAGTATTAGGATTAATCAATCCGTCCTTTTCAGCAGCATTAACCATACTAAGAGCAATTCTATCCTTCACACTACCGCCGGGGTTAAAAGATTCAACTTTTATAAGTATTTCAGCCTGTATATCTTTTGTAATGTTATTAAGCTTGACAATAGGTGTCTTACCTATAAGCTCAGTAATATTATTATAAATCATAAAACCACTCCATTCCCTACTATTTTTATCGGTTTATAGTATTTTAGCATAGTACCATGATGAATGTCAATCTACCGGGATGCGTCACGATGCATGTCAGTCTATCGGGATGCACCCTATGCATGCGAAGCTTGCATGAGGCATCTGCTCCCGGGTCTAGCTTAAAGGATGCATCAAAATATATTTTTTTCATCTGGGGTACCATTGAATTAATAAGCATAGTGATGTTTTTTTTGCATACTTTATTTTATCCTAAATATACAAAAAAAACACAACTCAAAAAGTTGTGTTTAAAATATCTATGGTGGAGGGGACAGGATTCGAACCTGTGAAAGCGCAGCTAACAGATTTACAGTCTGCCCCCTTTGGCCAACTCGGGAACCCCTCCATGTTTTTTACTATTAGGTTAGTTAATTAGGTCAGTGTCACATGCATGTCTAGCTTACCTAAAAGCAGATTCATCCTCAAAGGCTATCATTTATCAGATGCTGTCATCCAGTATAGCAGTATAAGCATAAAGTATATAAAATTGGCTCCCCGAGCTGGGCTCGAACCAGCAACCACTCGGTTAACAGCCGAGTGCTCTACCATTGAGCTACCGAGGAGCATTGTTTGGCTTACAGGTTAAGTTTTTAGGTCGCTTACTTCGTTTATCGGTGGGCGCGTGAGCGCGAAGGAAAACGAATTGCAGATAATTTTTTTTAGCTCGCCCACGCGCCCACTGACATGCTGTACAGCAGTATAAGTAAGACGAATAGACGCATTTATCCATGCAAATGGATAAATGAAGTTCCTGGCAACGACCTACTCTTCCAGGACCCTGCGGTCCAAGTACCATCAGCGCTGGAGGGCTTAACTTCTGTGTTCGGTATGGGAACAGGTGTGGCCCCTCCGCTATTGTCACCAGGAACATATTAACTTTTGGGTCATTCTATGAGGTCAGTGGAAGAGTGGAAGAGTGGAAAAGTGTAAGAGTGTTTAAATCTTTTTCTCTTTCACTGTTTCACTATTTCACTATTTCACTATTTCACTGGAATAAGCTTTGCTTATTCCCTGAAAACTTCACAGTGGAAGAACATAAGGTCAAGCCCTCGACCTATTAGTACCAGTCAGCTCAATCCCTCACGGGACTTACACACCTGGCCTATCTACCAGATCATCTTTCTGGGGTCTTACTAGCTTT